>RCNE010000622.1_pt1 | contig 18997 bp, 16 predicted proteins | sample 2041361 | NCBI WGS metagenome assembly RCNE01 (sample SAMN09708229, study PRJNA481090) | Marine sediment metagenome, whole genome shotgun sequencing project.
TGCCGGTTCGCTGGCAAGGCATGTCGCGCCGGTAATGGCGAGCCCTTGCCAAGCGACGTAACGCCGTCCAGCGGGCCGGCAGTGCACGCCCACCGGGAGCGAACAGACTGCGCCATTACGGCGTTGCGAGCCGCGGCCATAGCGGTGTTATGCCCACAACTCGTGCCTTGTACTGACACTGTCTGTTCACTCTGAAAGCATATGAATTTACCAGGCAGCCCACCAGCTCACATCGCACACGTATTCTGTGTAGTACACTCGCGGCCAGTAACGGAGATTGAAGATGCGTTTGCTAATAGGAGTCCTTGCGCTGCTGCCGATCGTGGCTGCTGCTGAGACTGCGTACATCACCGACAACCTGCGGCTTGGTCTGCACCAGGCCGAAAACACCAGTGACCGCGCTTTTCGAATGCTCGAGAGTGGCCAGCAGCTCGAGATCATTTCGCGGGATCGCAACTATGCCAACGTGCAGCTTCCCGACGGAACGAGTGGCTACGTTAAGGCCGCCTACCTCGTCGACGAGAAACCCGCCAAACTCATTGTCGCGGAGACGGCCGCAGAGCGAGACGCACTGGCAGCGGAACTGGAAGAAACAAAACGCGCGTTCGCGGGCCCTGCTGCGACGATTGAGGGCCTGAAAAATGAAGCGGCTACCCTGACTGAAAAGCTGGCGGGCGCTGAGTCGGAGGTTGCGGCGCTGCAGGCAGAGAATGCCAGCATCCAGGGGATGAAGGAGCGCTACAAGGGCAGCCTGCCCTTAAGCTGGGTTGGCGCGGCTATTGGCGTCTGCCTGATTGGCGGATTTCTCGCGGGCCTGTGGTGGCTTGATCACAGCAGCAGGAAGCGTCACGGCGGCGTGCGTATTTATTGAGTTTGTACCAACGGCTTCACTAAGCGGCCTCGTCGGCGCCGTCGTCACAGCCACCGCGAAGTGGCAAGGTTGCGTCGCGAAACAGTCGGTCGATCGTGTCCTGCGAGGCGGAACGTCGAATTTCCTCGATATGCTTCGCCGTCACGTGCGGGGCAAACAGCTGCACGAATTCCGTCATGTAACGACGTAAAACGGCATCCTTCCGGAAGCCTATCCACGTCGTGCTGCGCGGGAAAAGTCCGGCAGCGTCGAGGGCCTGAAGGTCCTTTCTGTCTGAACAATCGGCGGCCATGCTGGCGACAACGCCGACACCCATGCCCATACGCACGTAGGTCTTAATGACATCGGCATCCCGGGCAGTGAAGACGACATTGGGTTCGAGGCCCTCGTCTGAGAAGGCACGTTTGAAAGAGCTTTGTCCTCCGAAGCTGAACACGTAAGTCACCAACGGGTACTTTGCGAGATCACTCAGCGTTAGCTTCCGATCCAGATGTGTTAGCTCGTGTCCATTCGGGACAATGATTGAACGATCCCAATGATAGCTTGGCACGAGCAGCAGTTCTGAAAAGAGCTCCTTCGAGCCCGTCGCAATTGCGAAGTCGATGTTGTTTGCCGCAACCATGTCCGATATTTGTTCCGACGTTCCCTGGTGAAGATTCAGGCTGACTTTCGGGAATCGCTCGCGAAACTTGCCGACGATATCCGGTAGAACGTAGCGTGCCTGGGTATGTGTCGTTGCTATGGCGAGCGAGCCTTCCTCTTGCTCGAAGTACTCCGATGCAAGGCTGCGGATGTTCTCGACTTCCTGCATGATCAGGCGTGCGCGCCTGATTACCTGCTCCCCGGCGGGCGTCACCCCGTCCAGACTTTTCCCCTTGCGTGTGAAAAGCTGCAGCCCGAGCTCTTCCTCGAGAAGCTTCAATTGTTTACTAACGCCGGGTTGTGACGTGTAAAGGCGCTCGGCGGCCGCCGTAATGTTCAGGCCGTTGTCCGCGATCGCGAGCAGGTATTTTAGTTGTTGCAGTTTCATCGATTGGGTTGCCGGATGAATACTCAGTATCGGACTAAGGATATGTCATTCAGTTGCAATGGCATGGCGCCGCCAGCCGGTAAGGTATAACAGATAAAGAATGAAGTAGGCTATTGTGGGCTGAAAGCAAGATACTTAGAGAGGGTCGCAATTCGCTGCAAGTGGCGATGCGGGCCGAAAAACAGGGGACGATAATAATGATCTATAACAACATCCTGGAGACCATCGGCAATACGCCGATTGTGCGCCTGAATCGTATGGCGCCCGCTGGCGTTGAAATGTACGTCAAGGTGGAATCGTTTAATCCAATGGCCTCCGTCAAGGACCGACTGGCGCATGCAATCATTGCCGACGCGGAAGCCCGCGGCGCCCTGAAGCCCGGGCAGACCGTAATCGAGGCGACCTCGGGCAATACGGGCATTGCACTTGCGATGGTCTGTGCGGCCAAGGGCCACCCTTTCGTGGCAGTTATGGCGGATTCCTTCTCGATCGAGCGACGCAAGATTATGCGTGGGCTCGGTGCGAAAGTGATCTTGACGCCGGCGGCAGAGCGCGGCTCGGGGATGGTCAGGAAGACGGAAGAACTGGCAGAAAAGCACGGCTGGTTTCTCGCGCGCCAGTTCCAGAACCCGGCAAACCCGGAATATCACCGGCAGACAACGGGACCGGAGATTCTGCGGGACTTCGCGGGCAGGCGGCTCGATTACTGGGTTACCGGATACGGCACCGGCGGAACGATGACGGGTGTCGGGGAGGTCCTCAAAGTCGCGAGACCCGGAGTGAAGATCGTGGCAACCGAGCCTGCAGCAGCGCAGCTGCTTGCCGGTGAGGAATGGAGCCCGCACAAAATCCAGGGCTGGACTCCCGATTTCATCCCGGAAGTGCTCAACCGAGAAGTCTTCGACGACCTGGTGCCGGTCACCGATGATGAGTCGATCGCCGTATCGCGTGAGCTTGCTGCGAAGGAGGGCATCTTCACAGGCATTTCCGGCGGTGCCACACTGGCGGCCGCCCTGACGATAGCGAGGCAGGCACCGGAAGGATCTGTGGTTCTCGCCATGCTGCCGGACACCGGCGAGCGGTACCTGAGTACGCCGTTGTTTGAAGGTGTTAACGAGGGGTCCGACGACGAATGGCTGGCCGAGCAGTGATCCGGGGCTTCTGCCCAAGCCGCATCGAATGCTGCGCTATTGGGCTTAATCGCACGTAAATGACTGAATTGACAAGGGTAACAAGTTACAGCTGAGACTTAAGTCACAGCGTCGCACCGCCGTCGCTGGCATCGTAGGGCACTGATATTCGCGCATCATGGATTGGAGCGCTCGTGCCGGACGAAAAGTCTAACCAGAACCTCGCAACGGATGCAGGCAAGGCGGTTGCCCTGCTGCAGTCGCTGGCGCCGAGAGCACAGGCATTTTGTTTCTATGACCGGGCACGACGACGCGTCTGGAACAGCGCAGACGCAGACGACTTTGAAGTCGATAATTTCATGCTTGAACTGCCCGAGAGTGCCATCGCGGGACTGAAAGGTGGCGCCGAGGTTCTGAAGAAAACGCTGCCTTCGGCGAGGACCGTCCTGATGCTGCCGGTCTACGACGATGCTCGTGAAATCAACGGCATTCTGCTCTCCGTATTTTCAAAGAATATCGGACAGTCTTCGTCGTTCAATCCCGCTTTGCTCAAGGCTATTCTCGAGCCTGCCCTGGAGCTTATTGGCGAGAACATCTGTATTGCAGGGAGTCTGCTTCGTAAAGACGGCCGGGTGCAGCAGGTCGAAAGAGAGCTGCAGCACATCTACGATGTGGACGAGAAGATTCACCACGCGTCTCGGAGTCACTCCAGCCTGGCGGAACTTGTTGGCCAAAGTGGTCGGTATCTCGGCATCAATTACAGCGTATTGTTGATCCCTGCGAAGCGCATCCGCATCAGTGCGACGCACTCCAGCTGGAAGAACGTTAATCGCAAGGTGCTGGATCGCTACCTGACCGATGTGCTCATGCCAAAGCTTGAAGGCGATCGGCAGCCGCGCGTATTCGAAATTCCGGCCCTGCAAGGGTCAAAGAATGAGTCCGAGCAGGGCTACCAGGCCTTGTTGACTCCTGTCTGCGACAAGCACGGCAACCTGGAGGGCGTTTTCGCGCAGCTCGGACGCGTCGACAAGCAGGACTTCTCAAACAGCGACCGACGTTTCATGTCGCATATCGCCCGCAAGGTTGAGTACGTTATCGAGCAGTCCTTCGATTCGATGACCGGGCTCATGAACCGCTCCGGATTCGAGGCGCAACTGCAGGAATCCTGGAAGGGCCTGTCATCCGCGTCGGACACGCACCAGCTGATCTATTCCGACCTCGATAATCTGCAGCTGGTTAACGACAGTTTCGGTACCAAAGCGGGCGATGAGGTCTTGATTCGGTTTGCCCGGGTTCTCGAGGAGGACCTGCCGCACAGCGCAGTACTGTCTCGTCTTGCCGGCGATGAATTCTGCATCCTCCTGACGCACGCTGACTCTGAGAAAGCGCTGCAGTTCGCTAATGACATTCGCGAGAAGAAATCCGCGTTGCGCTACCTGCAGGGCGACAAGTCACTGCAGGTTACGATGAGTATAGGTATCGCCGAGTTTTCGCATGCCAATGGTGACGATGGTAGCGCATTGACGACCGCGCGAATGGCTTGCGAGTCGGCGAAGGACCATGGACGCGATCGCATTGAAGTGTTTGACGATGGCAATCAGAGCATTATCCGGCGCTACGATGACATGCAGCTGGTGTCGGAAATACAGCAGGCACTTGACGGTGTGGGCTTCGAACTACGAGCACAACCTATCGTGAGCCTGAACGGCTGTTCGAGTAATCCGCGCTTTGAAATCCTGCTACGTATGGCGGATTCGGACGGCAACGCCGTACCGACGGACGCGCTACTGTCCGCGGCTGAGCGCTATCACATCATGCCTCGAATCGATCGCTGGGTTGTCTCGTCGACCATCGCAGCGCTTGTGGAATTCAAGGATGCTATACAAGACAGTGGTGCGATCTTTTCTGTCAATCTCTCGGGGCAGACACTGGGCGATGATGACATCTTCAGCTTTATCGAAGAGGAGCTACAGCACTCCGGCATCAAGGCGGAATCCCTGTGCTTCGAAATCACCGAATCCGCGGCAGTATCCAACCTTGCGAAAGCGCAGACTTTCATCGACAATTTGAAGGGACGCGGCTGCACAATTGCGTTGGACGATTTCGGCTCCGGACTGAGCTCATTCGCCTATCTGAAGAATTTCAATGTTGATACGCTGAAGATTGACGGTGGATTCATCCGCGATATCACTGACAACCGTATATCCGAGTCCATGGTCGCGGCTATTACGCAGGTTGCCGAGGTTATGGGGTTGCAGACGGTTGCCGAGTACGTCGAGTCGGACCTGACGCGACAGCTGATAACCAAGCTGGGTGTCGATTTTGCCCAGGGTCACCTGATCGGCAAGCCCGAACTCCTTGACGAAGTACTGTCGGGTTTTGCGGAAGTCAGCCAATCCAAGGCACTGTAACGGCTTAGAAAACGCCCGCCTCGATCCCGGCCGCCATGGTCAGGCCCAGTTCTTCGCATTCGGCGAGCCTCGCCTCGTCGAAGTCGCCGCTGATAAGAACCGGTTCCTGGACCTCGCGAACGGCGAGGCCAGTGAGTATGCGGCGAATGCTGGCTATTGCGCCCGACCCGTCGTTTCCGGCGCGCACGAACAGCGCCCAGGGTCGACCGTTGATCTTGCCTTCACAAGGGTAGAAGACACGGTCGAGAAAATACTTCATCGCGCCGCTCATATAGCCGAAGTTTTCCGGCGTGCCGAGAATAAAGCCATCTGCCCACAACAAATCGTCTGCGTCCGCCTCGAGCGCCGCTCTGATACGCACTTCGACACCGGAAATATCCGGGTGCGACGCACCGCGGATTACGGCCTGCGCCATACGCTCGGTCGAGCCGGATTGGGAGTGGTAGACGATGAGCAGGTGTTTGTCGGTCATGCCATCAATAGTGCCGGAGTCGGGTCTGTTTTTCGATAGACTGCAGGTCATGGAAGCTACGCTGAAGAACCATGCTGTCGCCACGATAGGAGGCCTTCCGCCGGATCTGCAGGATCACGTCCTGAAATGGCTTGAGCGGCTGGAAGAACAGCATGGCGCTGTCTCGCTGGCCAAAGAACACGCCGAATCACTGCTGCGTGTCGTTGCCTGCAGCGAGTTCGCCGGCGCAGTGTTGCTCAGGGAATGGCAGTGGTTCGTTGAACATGTGGACACGTTCAGCGAGGCAACGGACCTCGAAGCACAGTTCGGGAAGGCGACTTTCGCCGACGATATCGAAGCACTGAAGTCGGAGCTTCGCCGTTTTCGAAATCGCAGTCTGCTGCGTATTCTGTGGCGAGAGATATTCGCGCTGGCAGACCTGGATGAAACACTGCTGCAGCTGTCACTGCTCGCGGACCTGATGCTCGACGTGGCAACCCGCCACGCGGAGCGGTCACTTCAGGCGCGTTACGGCCGTCTGCGCGACGACGAAGGGCAGGTCGTACCGTTGATCATCCTTGGCATGGGCAAGCTGGGCGGCCGCGAACTCAATTTTTCATCCGATATCGACCTGATTTTCCTGTTCCCGCACGAAGGCAAAACCGACGGTCCGCGTGCGGTCAGTGCGCAAGAGTACTTTGCGCGCCTGACGAGACAGATCATCGCACTGATCGATGAGCGTACCGCCGATGGAATCGCCTTTCGTATCGATACGAGGCTGCGCCCTTTTGGCGACAGCGGGCCGCCAGTCGTCAGTTTTGCCGCGCTCGAGTCTTACCTGTTGCAACATGGACGAGGGTGGGAGCGCTATGCCTATGTCAAAGCGCGCATCGTTGGCACGCAGCCTTCGCAGAGCGTCAGTGAGGAACTCCACAACGGCTTAATACGGCCATTCGTTTATCGACGATATCTCGACTACGGGGTGTTCGAGTCCTTGCGAGAGATGCGAGCGATGATCGCGACAGAGGTTGCGCGTCGCGAGCTCACCGACAACGTCAAACTGGGGCCCGGCGGAATTCGCGAGGCCGAGTTCATCGTGCAGTCGTTTCAGCTCGTCCGCGGTGGTAGCGATATCGCACTGCAGAGCCGCGAATTACAAAAGGTCTTGCCCAAGCTGATCAGTCGCCGCGGTTTAGCGGAAGACAGCGCAGAAAAACTCCGGCTGGCGTACCGTTTTCTGCGTCGCGTCGAGAATTTCATCCAGGCAATTCGCGATCAGCAGACACACGATCTGCCCAGGAGCAATGTGGATCGCGCGCGACTGTGCCTCGCCATGGGCTATCCGGATTGGGGTCACCTTGAGAAGGATCTCGCGCGACATCGCGCCGCAATCTCGCAGGAATTTGATCGCGTCGCCCTGGCTGACGATGTTGACGAAAAGCCGTTGCGACAGCAGCTGGCGCGCGCATGGGAGTCGACGGCCGACGAGCAGCAGTGGCAGGAGTTGCTGCAGCGCGAAGGCGTTACGGACACGGCGAAGCTGGCATCCCGCATCGTGGCTTTCGCTGCTTCGCCGGCGACACAGCAGATCGACGCGATCGCCGCGGAGCGGCTAGGTCGATTTGTGCCGACGCTGCTGCTGAAGATCCTGGAGACTACGGAGCCTCTTTCCGCCTTGCATCGCGCGCTCGATGTGACGGCAGCCATATTGCGTCGTAGTGCCTACCTCGCCCTGCTGAACGAGAACCCCGGCGCGATGACGCGGCTCGTCGAGTTTTGTGCCCGAAGCCGATATATCGCAAATCAGATTGAGAGACAGCCGGCGTTGCTGGATGAGCTGCTGGATCCGCAGCTGTACTCGAGCACTGTATCCAAGGTGGACCTCGAAGCCGAGCTCGCGGCGCGCATGTCAGCCATGATAGCGAGCGACAGTGAAACGCGCATGCAGTCGATCGTCGGCTATCAAAGAGCAACGAAGTTCCGTATTGCGGTCGCCGATTTTACAGGCAGCCTGCCCATAATGAAGGTCAGTGACGGCCTGACCTGGCTCGCAGAAACGGTGCTGGAAGAGGCGCTTAAAGTCGCCTGGCGGGACATGGCTGAACGGCACGGCGTGCCGTGCCACGTCGTCGATGGCGTAAGGAAAGAGGCTGGCTTCGGCATTATTGGCTATGGAAAGCTCGGCGGGCTCGAGCTGTCCTACGGGTCTGATCTCGATATCGTCTTCCTGCACGATTCGTATGGGGATTCAGCCGTAACGGACGGCGAGAAACCCCTCGATAACACAATGTTTTTTGCCCGCCTCGTCCGCCGGCTGGTGCTTTTCCTGACGACACAGACGGGGACCGGGAAGCTGTACGAGATTGACACGCGATTGCGCCCCGACGGGAATTCGGGCCTGTTGGTAACGAGTACGGAGGCCTTCGAACGCTACCAGGAAGACAACGCCTGGACGTGGGAACACCAGGCCTTGCTGCGAGCGCGACCCGTGGCCGGAAGTCCCGGAGTTTCCCAGGAGTTTGAGCGCATTCGCAAAGATACGCTGATCAACCGAGTGAAACGGGATTCGCTGCGCCAGGACGTGATCTCTATGCGCCAGCGGATGCGCAAGGAGCTGGATCAGAGCAGCAAGCGGCAGTTCGATCTAAAGAACGGCCTCGGGGGCGTCGGAGATATCGAGTTTCTTGTCCAGTTCCTGGTGCTCAGCAGGGCGGAAACGGATCCTGGCTTGATCGAATTCACAGACAATATCCGGCAACTTGATGCGCTCGTTGACAGCGCTACGCTTGCGTCCGATGTGGGTAGACGCCTGCAGGATTGCTACCGCAGCTACCGCCTGCGACAGCATCATCTGGCAATCGACGATCAGCCACCGCTCGCCGGCGCCGCGGAATTCCGTCAGGAACGCGAATTCGTCGAGGCTATCTGGCGGCAATGGCTCGATTGAGCATGGTCGCGGCGCGACGCAGCGCATATAATTTGTGGCCAACGAAACACACTCTATAGAGGAAGCCCGTGGCTGCCAGAGCAGGAACTGTTGACCAGAATCTCATCCCGGCCAACGCGCAACACAAATACGGCGTTCGTTCCAAGGACCTGCCATTGAGTTGTCCGATGCCCGGCATGTACCTGTGGAATTCGCACCCCAAGGTGTTCCTTCCTATTGAAGAGACGGGCGAGGCGAAGTGCCCGTATTGCGGCGCCCAGTACCAAATGACCGCGGCGGACGACTAACCGCGGGACCAACGCATCCCGCAGGGAATCAGCATCATGCATATCGTTACCGGCGGCGCCGGCTTTATAGGTAGTAACCTCGTGCGTACGCTCGTCGATCACGGCTACGACGATATTGTTGTCGTCGATGATCTCGAAGACGGTCACAAGTTCGTCAATATCGCGGACCTGCCGATTGCCGACTATCTCGACAAGGACGACTTCCTGCAAAGGCTCAGTTCGGACAAAGCGTTCCGCAGCGAGATTAAGGGGCTGTTTCACCAGGGCGCCTGTTCCGAAACAACCGAGTGGAACGGTCGATACATGATGAAGAACAACTACGAGTACTCCAAGCGGTTGCTGCATCATTGCCTCGAAGACGGTACGCCCTTTATCTATGCGTCGTCGGCCGCCGTTTATGGCGGCTCGAAAAGTTTCGTCGAGGATCCGCTTTTCGAGAGCCCGCTGAATGTCTACGGATACTCGAAGCTGCAGTTCGATCGCTACGTGCGGCGCGTCGCGGCAAATCCGGATAGCCAGGTCGTCGGCTTGCGCTACTTCAATATTTACGGCCCGCGCGAGCAGCACAAGGGCGCGATGGCCAGCGTCGCGTTTCACTTTAACAACCAGATTCAGAACGATGGCGAGGTACGGCTGTTCTCGGGCACGGAGGGCTACGGCGATGGTGAGCAGCTGCGTGACTTTGTCTACGTCGACGATGTCTGCGCCGTCAACCTCTGGTTCCTGCAGAACCCTGGTGTGTCGGGCATTTACAATACCGGTACCGGGCGGGCACAGACTTTCAACGATGTCGCCAGCGCCGTTATCAACTGGCACGGCAAGGGAAAGATCCGCTACATACCGTTTCCCGAGCACCTGGAGGGCGCGTATCAAAGCTATACGCAGGCTGACCTGACGGAGCTGCGCGCGTCGGGGTGTGACGTCGAGTTTCGGCCTGTTGAAAACGGGGTAAAGGACTACCTGGATCAACTCGGCGATCGGCAAAAACCCTGAACCCTGCAACGCTGATAGTGGGACCCTCCTGGGTCGGCGACATGGTCATGGCGCAGGCGCTGTTCAAGCTGCTGAAAGCCCGGGACCCGGAGCGGCCGCTGGACGTATTGGCGCCATCCTGGTCGTTGCCCATCGTTGCTCGCATGCCTGAGATCCGCCGCGGGATTGCGGCCGAGACCGGTCACGGTGAGATCGGCCTCGCCAAGCGCAGGCGTATCGCGCTGTCCCTGCGAGACGAAGGTTACGCGCGAGCGATAGTCATGCCGCGATCCTTCAAGTCGGCGTTGATTCCATGGCTCGCGAAAATTCCCCGGCGAACCGGTTTTCGCGGCGAATCCAGATTCGGGCTCATCAACGATGTCCGGGCCTTCGACCCGGTCGTGCTGGATCAGACGGTGAAGCGATTCCTCGCCCTGGGCGCTGCCGACGCAGCAAGTGATGCGCAACCGTCCCCCGAAATGCACTATCCGCGGCTTACTGCGGACAAGGATCGCCAGCTCGACCTGTTGGCAACGCTGCAGCTTCAAAGCGACGTGCCCGTCGTGGCGATAATGCCGGGTGCCGAGTACGGACCGGCGAAATGCTGGCCACTCGATTATTTCGCGATGCTTGCCGGGCATCTCGACGAGGCCGGGTATGCGGTCTGGGTGCTGGGCTCGGACAAGGATCACGGCGCCGGCGAGGTCATTGCGGCGAACAGCGCGGCGATCAATCTTTGCGGCAAGACGTCGCTCGCTGATGTGATCGATCTACTCGGCCTCGCCGAGCAGGCGGTCAGTAATGATTCGGGGCTCATGCACATTGCGGCCGCCGTCGGCACCCACGTGCATGGCATCTATGGTTCCTCCTCGCCGCACTTCACACCGCCGCTGACGGAGCGTTGCGACGCGCACCACTTGGACCTCGAGTGCAGCCCGTGTTTCGAGCGGGTCTGCCCGCTGGGGCACTTGCGGTGTCTCAGGGAACTGCAGCCGGAGGCAATCCTGGAGCGCATTCGCCACGCCAGCGACAATGCCGGCACGTTCGGCGATAAAGTCGACAATACCTAGCTATTTCGCGAAAAACTCGTCGATTTTGCTGCTAACGTCGGCGATTGTGATTAGATCCATTGCAGCCGGGTCGCGCACACGCTGCCCCCATCGAAGCTCGTCAGGCTCGCGTTTGAGGTGTTTTCTGACGGCGTCAGGATAGCGATTGACGGTCAGGTGACGCGACAGGTACGGGCCTGTGCGGTCGGGATTGGAGGTCGCAAAAAGAGCGATGACGGGGGTATTCACCGCCGCCGCCATGTGTGCCGGACCAGAATCCGGACAGATCACCAGGCGTGCGACGCCGATCAGCGCGAGCAGCTCTTGCAGCGAGGTTTTGCCCATCAGGTTCACGGCGCCCGTGCCGGCAAGCGTCGTGCCGTAGCGCTGCTCGGTCTCCGAGTTGCCGCCGGTCAGCAGCACGTTGCAGTCGTAACTCTGCCTCAGGTGCTGAATTATTTCGGCGTAGTTGTCGACGCTCCAGTTACGAAAATTGCGACTGCGCTGGCTGCTGCACGGGCTCAGCACAACGAGCGGCCGACCGGAATCGAGAAACTGGCCTGGGAACTCGCTGGCGCTCTCCGGCAACGGAATATCCCAGCGCAGGTCACGGGTCCCGGCGCCGATCGCCGTTGCAAACGCCATCATGGCCTCGAGCGCATGTTCCCCGTGGGCTGCCGGTATGCGGCGGTTGGTGAACAGCCACTGAAAGTCGCGCGCCCGCGCCTTGTCGAAGCCCAGTCGTATGTTCGCCGGAATACGGCGGCAAACTAAGTTGGCTCGCAGGGAGGCGTGCATGCACAACGCAACGTCAAAGCGTCGCCCCGTAAGCTGTGCGCTGACATCCTTATAGGCGCGACGGCCACGGGACTTGTCAAAGACAATGAACTCGATGTCGGTGATGCCCGCCATCAGCGACGCCTCAGTCTTGCCGATGATCCAGGTGATGCTGCTGTCTGGCCAGTTGTCCTGCAGGCGCCGGACGACGGCAAGTGCGTGGCAGGTGTCGCCAATCGCTGAAAGTCGCAGTACGCAGATTGACTCTGGCTTCGAATGGACGGCTAATTCAGGCATCATCAAATCAGACTAGTGACAAGAGGGTGGGAGGTTTGACAGAAACCGTCGAAAAAACAGCGACCGGCGCCATCCTATACGATAAGGCAATTATCAACCAGATATCGGAGGAGCTCTTCACCCCCGGTGCCTGGCCGCATGCTGAAGCGCTGACCGGTGCGCTACGCTCCAGCGGCCGCGGCAATACTATGTTCGTCGGCAACGTGCCGCGGCAGTTCGTACTGCGCCACTTCATGCGCGGTGGATTGATCGGCAAGCTTGTAAAAGACACCTTCATTTACTCGGGGCCCGACAAGACGCGGTCTTTCCGCGAATGGCGATTGCTGGATAAGCTGTCCTCCAATAACTTCAACGTGCCCCGTCCGGCGGCGGCGCGCTACTGTCAACATGGGACGTTCTACACGGCCGATATCATTACGGTGCGCATACCCGACGTGATGCCGTTGTCGCAGTACATCGCAGAGAACGAACCCGACGATGCGTTCTGGCAGTCGGTTGGCGCTGCAATTCACGACTTCCATGTGGCAGGCGTCTACCACGCCGATATGAACGCCTATAACCTGCAAATCGACGACTCCGGCAAGCTCTGGATGCTGGACTTTGACAAGGGAGCGTTGCGGCCACTTGGCGCATGGCAGCAGCAGACGCTGGGTCGTCTACATCGCTCGCTGCACAAGATTGTTGGTCTCGACCCGAAGCTTAATTTTCGCGCCCGGAGCTGGGAACAGCTCCTGGAAGGCTATTTTGACGCCTCAAGATCGGCGTAGTAGTCGGGATAGCCGTCCGGCAGGTCTTTGAACTTGCGGTGAACCCAGAAATATTGCTCGGGGCAGCGGCGTACGTGCTGTTCCAGGAGGTCGACGTAGCGCCTGGTATCCGCAACCGGATCGTCGCTCGGGAAATTATCGAATGCGGGGTACAGTGTCAGTTCATACGTCGAGTCCCTGCGCCGCCGCGGAAAAAACGGCACCACAGCGGCTTTTCCCAGGCGCGCAAGCGTAGAGGTTGCGGTCGTATGCATAGAGGGAACGCCGAAGAACGTGATGACCTCCGAGCCTTTGCGGTTGTAGCTTTGATCCGGTGCGTACCAGACTGAGCGGTTGGCGCGCAGGCTTCTGACCATCTGCTTGATGTCTCGTTTCTCGATAGTTGATTCCGCCGAGCGTTCACGACCGGTGCGCTGTAGTTCTGTCATGAATTCGCTGCGGTTGCGGCGGAACACCGCGTCGAATGGTGGCATGTTCAGCGCCAGCACGCGGCCCATGATCTCCAGCGTCGTGAAATGCGCGCTCAGCAATATCACGCCTTGGCCGGATTGCAGCGCTTCATGCACATGTTCGATACCAGTGAGCTTGGTAATCGACGCCAGGTGCCTGTCCGTGGCCCAGCGGCCCAGCCCCATTTCAATCACGGTCATACCGAGCGCCTTGAAATGATCGAAGACCAATGCGTCATGCTTGGCAGGCGTTAACTCCGGAAAGCACAATTCGATATTGCGCCGCACAACGGCGCGCCGGGAGCCGCCGACGGCGTGTGCGAGCCGGCCAATGGCGCGTCCCGTCGCAAGGGCGAAGCGATGCGGTAACAGGCAGATCAGTCGCAACACGCCCATGCCGAACCAGACGGGCCAATGTTGCGGGTGCCAGTAGCTTGACAGGGGTTTGCGTGCTGCGCTCATGAAGGACGCAGTTTACTCGGACATACCGTCTACGTAACCACCGGTGCCTGGTTTTTGTGGGATTTTCGGAGCGGGCTCTTCACTGACAATGTCGTCCGCCTGGATGCCGACATGAAAAGCGGCGAACCCGGGCATGACGACCTGGTTGCGCGCCAGGCCGATGATGCGGCCGGCGTAGGGAGAGAAAAGCTCCGTGCGTTGGTTGCTCATCGGATCCGTGATGGTGCCCAGCAGATCGCCCTTGCGAACCGTGCTGCCAAGGCTGACATCGGCAAGCAGGATGCCGCCATTGTCGGCGCGCACCCAGGACGAACGATAGTAGACCGGCTCCGGGTCACCCCAGAAGCGCTTCTTCCTGATCATGCCGAGCGTACTGAGTAAGGTCTCGATGCCCTTTACGCCGTGTTTCACCTCCGCCAGCTCAAGCTGAGACGGTCCGCCGGCCTCCACGGTCACTGCCGGGATTCCAGCCAGGGTTGCCGCATGTCGCAAGGTCCCAACCGTTGGTGAGCTGTGCAATACGACCATCGAGCCGAAACCCTGCGTAAGCGTGAGGACGTCCGGGTTTCTCAAGTCGGCGCGGATCTGCGGCAGATTGGCGCGCTCGAAGGAGCCGGTGTGCAAATCGACGAGCGCATCGCAGTGCGCAATAATATCGTTGAAAAAAGAGTTGGCGATGCGGGCGGCAGCGCTGCCATTCGGGTTGCCGGGGAAGTAGCGATTCAGATCGCGCCGGTCCGGAAGGTAGCGGGACCCTCTGCGAAAACCCTGCACGTTGACGATAGGCACGCCGATAATCGCACCGGATAATTTGCTGGGCGCGATTTCGTGCATGACGCGGCGGACCATCTCTATGCCGTTAAGCTCGTCGCCGTGTACGGCAGCAGTAAGGCAAAGGGTCGGCCCCGGGAGTGCACCGTTCACGACCAGCACCGGTGTCGATACTGGCACGCCTTCAAACAGCTCTGTCGCGGACCAGGCGAGGCGGTGCGCGGTGCCCGGCATGATCACCGCGTCGAGAAGGTGCAGCTCTGTCGCCGTACCTCCTGCGGTCGTTACCGCATCTGCCAAAGGTACAAGGTGCTCGTGAGCAGGCACGGCCTCAACCAGTTCTTCTGCAGCGGCCGAGGTTTCGCTGGAACGTGAGTCGGTATCGAAGGTCGTATCTTCAAGTACGTCCGTGCCGTTATCGGACGGTTCGATAGCCGCTTCACCCGCCGTTGCGTGACTGGCCGGCAATAGCAGCAACAGGCATGCCAGGTATTGGCAAATGCCCGTACAAATGTCAGATTGGCGGTCGATGCTGTGCATAGGTATGGTCTACGTTACGACAAAACGCCGTACTTTTCCGTGAACTAATCAATAATTTACGATTGAAACTTGAAATAATGCAAAAGACAAGTATTCGCCTGTACCTGGTGCCGCTCCTGCTGCTCATCGCGAGTACTGCGGTAGCCGACGATATTTTCCCTGAGCCCCCCGAGTTGAAGCCTGACGTCGACTTCTGGGTGTCGATTTTCACGCGCTATTCCACCGACGAAGGCATTCTGCACGACAACCGCAATCTGGCTGTGGTCTACGATCGCATCGAGATGCCGTCGAGCCTGTCCCGACGGGATCGGCAAAGGCGCGTCGAGGCGCAGCGCAAGAAGATTCGAGCGGTCCTGAAAGCCCTTGCCTCGGGCAAGCGTGACGCGCTGAGTAAGGAGGAAGCACGGGTGCTTGCGCTGTGGCCGGAGGGCGTCAGCAACAGCACGTTGTCGGCGGCGGCCAAGCGAATCCGTTTTCAGCAGGGCCTGCGCGACCGTTTCAGGGAGGGGCTTGAGCGCTCGGGCCGGTGGCGGGAATACGTGAACGAGCAGTTCACGTCGCTGGGTGTCCCCACCGAGATTGCAGCGCTGCCGCACGTCGAATCGTCCTACAACCCGGCCGCACGTTCGCATGTGGGCGCATCCGGCATCTGGCAGTTTACGCGCAGCACCGGGCGGCGTTTCATGCGCGTGGATCACGTCGTCGATGAACGCAACGATCCTTACGCGGCTACGCGCGCCGCTGGCCGCCTGATGGCTTACAACTACTCGATCACCGGAAACTGGCCGATGGCGATCACAGCCTACAATCATGGCCTGGCCGGCGTGCGTCGCGCGATGCGCAAGCATGGAGACACGGCTTACGTTGATATCCTCAGGAACTACAATGGCCGCACGTTCGGATTCGCGTCGCGAAACTTCTACGTCGCCTTTCTGGCGGCCAAGCAAGTGGACCTGGATGCCGGGAAGTATTTTTCGGGTCTTGTCTTCGAGAAGCCGATCGACTATTCGAGCGCAACGCTGCCCGCCTACGTCTCGGTTGCAGGTGTGACCAGCACGCTCGGCACGACGGCCAGGCAGCTTGCAAAACACAATCCTGGCTTGCAGGCGACGGTCTGGCAGGGAAGCAAGCATCTTCCGAAGGGCTATGAGTTGCGCATGCCGGCAGGCTCGATGAGCCAGCCTCTCGCCGCCCTGCTGGCAGGTCTGCCGGCGGATAGCGTCTTCGACAAGCAGCTGCCTGACCTCTTTCACAAGGTGGCCCGCGGCGACACCTTGTCGCAGATTGCCGAGACGTATGACACACGAGTATCGACCCTGGCAGCGATCAACAACCTGAACAGCAGGCACCGTATTCGTATCGGCCAGAACCTCAGGCTTCCGGCCGCCGGCCCGGCACCGGTGACCGTCGCAGCCTCGCCTCCGCCGCCCACCCCTGTTGCGCCGAGTGTGGCGGAGAGTGTGGCGGAGAGTGTTGCAGTCAGCGTAGCGAGCAGCGAGGAGAACATAGAGCTCGCCGAAGTCACGCCGAGCGCCATGGCGGGCGATCTGGCGCCTGCTCTGCCGGCAGCGGCGCAAACTGACCTGTTATCCGATCCCAGCGACTACAGCGTTGCGGTGGGCGGCAGCATCGAGGTTCAGCCGCTGGAAACACTGGGTCACTACGGCGACTGGCTCCAGATCAAGACGCAGCGTCTGCGCGATCTCAATGGACTTGCTTTTCGCACAGCCGTCGAGGTGGGGCAGCGTATCAGGCTGGATCTCGACACAGTCGATGCCAGGACTTTCGAGGCTCGCCGCATCGCGTATCACCGCCAGCAACAGGACAACTTTTTCAAGCACCATGTGATTACCGGGGTTGCCGAGTACACGATCAGGAGCGGCGATTCCGTCTGGGTGCTCGCGCTCAGGAAGTACGACGTGCCGTTGTGGCTGTTTCGCCAATACAACCCGAACCTTGATCTGCAGAAGATCCGCCCGGGCACTCGAGTGCAGTTCCCCGTGATGACAGTCGACCAGTCCGGCTGATGGCTGTGCCGCGCAGGATCGCATTGCTGAAGCTGTCCTCTGTGTTGCTGGTCATCCTGGCGGCGGCACTCTGGTTTGCCGATGTCGAGAGGGGTGAGCCCTACCTGTTAAGAAACCTGTTGCCGCTGCTGGTCCTGTTGCTGTTGGCTGCGCTTACCCTGCATCGTGGCAATGGCAGCTGGTCGGGAGCTGGCTGGCGCATGCCGCTTGGTACACTCGGTTTTGCGGTTCCGACGCTGGGTCTGTCGGCGTACCTGCACTACGCCTACGCCGTCAATCTCGGCGACATGTTCGGCGATGCGCCGTACCCGGGCCGCGTCTTTCGTTATCTGCCGATCTACACGCTCGTAGCCGGCGCGATTGGTTTTGTGATCGGCTGGATCGTTGGCCGCAACGTCTAGTGTCCTGTTTGCTGAGTTCGCTTACGTTCAGAAAGCCTGCAAAGCGTCAGTGCAAGGCGCAGTCCGCCGGTAATGGCTAGCCCTTGCCCAGGGCTGCAACGCCGCAGTAGCGCTTTGCAGGCTGTCCCTCCGGCTGCCCCCGGCAGCCCGTCCTGCCACGTTGCAGTCGTTTGAAGTAGCCCGCTAATCCTGCAGTCCCGCGCCTCGCAGGACGAGCTGCCAATAGCGCTGAGAGTTAGCGAACTCAGCAAACAGGACGCACGTTGGCCATTCCCGTAAATCAGGGCCTGTTGTGTGATTTGAGCCATAGGCGGCGGGTACGAGGTTTGTTACGCTTGCCGCAGAGCTAATGAATATACCTGCCATGAAAAAATCCGCGTCCGCAAAAGTGTTGTTGAGTCAACTGCTTGTGAGCCTCGTTGTGACGATGCTGCCCATGGACATCCAGGCCGGTGATTTTCCGGTTGCTGACAAAGTCATAATCGAGAAAGCGGCGCGCAAGCTGCACCTGTTGCGAAACGGCAAGGCGTTTCGGACCTTCAAGATCGCGCTCGGTATCCGACCGAAGGGCGACAAGCAGAAGGAAGGCGACTTCAAGACGCCGGAAGGCGGGTACCTCCTTGACAGTCGCAATCAAAACAGCGACTTTTTCCTGTCGATCCACGTCTCCTACCCGAATGTGATCGACCGACAGGAAGCGAAAAAACTCGGTGCCAAGCCGGGCGGCGCGATCATGATTCATGGCCAGCCCAACGAGCCAACCAGGTCTGAGGCTTACTACCGTACGCAGGACTGGACCAATGGTTGTATTGCACTCTCGAACTCCGACATGATCGATATATGGCTCATGACGGGCGAAAACACGCCGATTGAAATTCTCCCCTAGGACGACCCTGCCCTGTGCTGAATAAAACGACCCAGTTTGTCGACGCCGAGGTGTGGCCCGAGGGCAGCCTCGAAGTCCTCTCCCAATTCGAAGTCGACCAGCTGAGAAACGGCGGCGCTGGGGGACTGTACCCGCTGCTGCGCCGCTGCATGCTGGCCGTCCTGCATGCCGATAGCGAAAGTGACGACGCCCGAACGTTGCTCGAGACCTACAAGGACTTCGAGGTTGGTTTCATCCAGCAGGATCGAGGGCTCAAGGTGTCGTTGACGAATGCGCCGGGCGAGGCGTTTGTCGACGGCAAGATGATTCGCGGTACGCGGGAATTGTTATTCGCGGTGCTGCGCGACATCGTGTTTACGCGCAATGAGATTATGGAAGGCGGCCGATTCGATCTTAGCGCCGCAGACGGCATTACGAACGCGGTCTTTCACATCGTACGCAACGCCAAGATGTTGACGCTGCCGGCAGAAGT
>RCNE010000657.1_pt1 | contig 18964 bp, 10 predicted proteins | sample 2041361 | NCBI WGS metagenome assembly RCNE01 (sample SAMN09708229, study PRJNA481090) | Marine sediment metagenome, whole genome shotgun sequencing project.
GGAGGAGCCTACAATGAGGGTATTTCGGTGATGGCTTGGGAAACATTAGCGGCTATTGCCATGGTTGTTACTGCTATTTTTTTATTACCAAGATATTTAAAAGGTGGTCTTACAACGGTACCACAATTTTTAATAAAAAGGTATGATGTTACTACAAAAACATTGACTTCAGGTCTTTTTCTAACGGGCTATGTAGTCGTATTACTCCCTGTTATTCTTTATTCAGGATCAGTAGCTATTAGTGGAATGTTTAATTTTCCAGAATTATTAAATGTTACAAACAAACAAGCCATTTGGATTTGTGTTTGGGGGATAGGTATCATTGGAATGATTTATGCCGTTTTTGGAGGTTTAAAAGCGGTGGCTGTTTCAGATTCAATCAATGCCATAGGATTGCTTATTGGAGGTATAATGATCCCTTTTTTCGGATTGATGGCTATTGGAGACGGGAGTGTTTTAGACGGCATAACAACCTTAACAACCGAGAACCCTGAAAAGTTTAATTCAATCGGTACAGCAACCAACGATGTGCCCTTTGCAACAATTTTTACAGGAATGATGCTGGTGCAATTGTTTTATTGGGGAACAAACCAGCAAATCATTCAACGTGCTTTAGGTGCGAAAAATCTAAAAGAAGGTCAAAAAGGATTATCTTTTATAAAAATATTAGGTCCGTTGATTGTAGTGTTACCGGGTATAATTGCATATCATTTGTTTGAAGGTGGCCTTGAAAATGGAGATGATGCATATCCAATGTTAGTTAATAAAGTATTACCTCCTTATTTGTTAGGTTTCTTTGCAGCAGTGTTATTTGGTGCTATTTTAAGCTCATTTAATAGTGTGCTAAACAGTTCTGTTACCTTATTTGGCCTCGATATTTACAAGCAACATATCAATAAAGATGCAAACGAAGTTACCGTTGTTAAATATGGTAAGATATTCGGAATTGTATTGGCATTTGCAGCGATGTTTATCGCTCCATTTATTGCTGATGCTGGTAGCCTTTTTGCGTATCTTCAAGAAATAAACGGAATTTATAGTATTCCTATTTTCACCATCATTGTTGTAGGCTATTTAACAAAGAGAGTCCCTGCAATTGCTGCAAAAATCGGCCTCATTTCTGGTTCAGTATTGTATATAATAAGTCAATTTTTTATGCAGCCTTATTTTATAGAAAGTGACTTAGAAGAAGCGGGTATTAAAGGAACTTCATTTTTAAAAGACTTAAATAAAGAAGAAACAGCTAACTATTTTAAAGAAATAAACATCACAGATATTTCTGCTTATATGGATCAAGTAAGTCTAGTTGAAGCTGAAGCATATCCACATTTTTTACATGTAATGGCAATGCTATTTCTGTTAAATGCTGGTATTATGTTAGTAATTGGTAAACTATATCCTCGAGAAGAAGCGTATGAGCTTGAATATACAAACCAAGTAGATATTACGCCATGGAAATACGTTAAACAAGTTGGTTTAATGATTTGCGTAATTGTGATAGGGATATACATCTATTTTTCTTAAGAAATAAAATGTTAACTATATGAAGATACTGCTATCTATCTCTTAATTAAAAGTTGCTAAACGAACCTGCTTTGCTATGAATAAAAAATATGTAATTGCATTCGATCAGGGTACTACAAGTACACGCGCGATTATTTTTGATCTAAAAGGTCAAATAATTGCTATTTCACAAAAGGAACTAACACAACATTATCCACAATCTGGCTGGGTAGAGCATGACGCTAACGAAATTTATAAAGATCAAAAAGCTGCTTTTGAATCGGTATTAAAAGATGCAGAAGTCGATCCTAAAGAGGTCGCCGCAATTGGTATTACCAATCAAAGAGAAACCACTGTAGTTTGGGATAAAGAAACAGGAGAGCCCATTCATAAAGCAATAGTTTGGTTAGATAAGCGTACAACGGATATTTGCGAAGAGTTAAAGGCACAAGGATTAGAAGAGTATGTAAAAGAAAATACGGGGCTCGTTATTGATTCTTACTTTTCGGGCACAAAAATAAAATGGATTTTAGACAATGTTGAAGGTGCTCGGGCGAAGGCAAAAGCTGGAAAATTATTGTTTGGTACGATCGATAGTTGGTTAATCTACAAGTTCACCAATGGTAAAAAACATGTAACCGATCATACCAATGCATCGCGAACCATGATCTACAACATACAAGAATTGGAATGGGATGCGTCATTATTAGAAGCCATGGATATTCCTAAATCAATGTTGCCAACCGTACAATGCTCTTCATCAGATTTTGGTTCGGTTACCTATAAAGGACATGAAATTCCTATTTACGGGGTTGCCGGTGATCAACAAGCTTCCTTATTCGGTCAAGGCGGTTTTAAATCGGGAATTGCAAAAAACACCTATGGTACAGGTTGCTTTTTGTTGTTGAATACAGGTAAGAAACATCTGGTATCTAAAAACGGACTTTTAACAACGTTAACGTGTAGTTTAGAAGAAGAAAACATTAAATATGCCTTAGAAGGTAGTATTTTTATTGGAGGAGCTTCCATACAATGGCTTAGAGATCAGATGCAAATGATAGAAAAAGCTTCCGATACCGAAGCTATATGTAACGAATTACCACCGCTCAAAGATTTATATGTTGTGCCTGCTTTTGCCGGACTAGGAGCGCCATATTGGGATGCAAATGCGAAAGGGGCTATTTACGGACTCACATTAGATAGTGGTCGAAAGCATATCATTAAAGCAACAGTCGAAGCCTTAGCGTATCAAACTAAAGATGTAATTGATGCTATGATAGAAGATAGCAATAGGCAAATGATTACGTTGAAAGTTGATGGCGGAGCGAGTGCAAATAATTACTTAATGCAGTTTCAAAGCGATATACTAAATGTTGCTGTCGATCGCCCAAAAATGTTAGAAGTAACAGCATTAGGTGCTGCTTTATTGGCGGGTATAAAAGCTGGAGTTTGGACAAAAGATGATATTGAAGCAGTGAGACATATCGACCAAGTTTTTGAACCTAAAATGGATCAAAGAACAAGAAAACAAAAATATAAAGGTTGGTTAAACGCTGTAGATAGAACGAAGACTACTTCCGTTAAGAAAGAAGAAAAAGCACCGCGTTTTTCTATTCTCGATAGAGAGAAGCAACTACAAAAAATAACTTCAGAGAAATTTGATGTACTCATTATTGGCGGTGGCGTAACAGGTGCTGGTATTGCTTTAGATGCTGCGTCACGCGGATTGAAAATATGCTTAGTAGAAAAAAATGATTTTGCTTCTGGTACAAGTAATAAGTCTACAAAATTAATACATGGAGGGCTACGCTATTTAAAACAAATGGAGATTGGTTTGGTGAAGGAGTCTGGTACCGAACGTGCAATAGTACATAAATTAGCACCACATTTAGTAGTGCCCGAAAAAATGTTAATACCGCTAATCGAGGGCGGTACCTATGGTAAAATGTTGACTTCTATTGGGTTGAAAGTCTATGATATTTTGGCAAATGTTGAAGGAGAAGATCGCCGTAAAATGTTAAGTGAAGAAGAAACAATGGCTAAAGAACCCTTGTTAGATGAACCTACAATACTTGGTGGAGGTTTTTATGCGGAATATCGAACAGATGATGCTCGTTTAACGATCGAATTAGTAAAGAAAGCCGCCGACTTTGGTGCAACGGTAATTAATTATTGCGAAGTAGAAGATTTTGTATATGATAGTGAAGGCAACATAAAAAGTGTGAATTGTGTAGATCATAATGATGGTGTTAAATTAAATATAACAGCTAGAAATTTTGTGTCGGCTGCGGGTCCTTGGGTTGATGTATTGCGAAAGAAAGATGCTTCTATGAATAACAAAAGGTTGCATTTAACTAAAGGAGTACATATTGTGTTGCCAGCTGAAAAACTACCAATAAAACATTCGGTTTATTTTGATGTAGATGGCGGACGTATGATTTTTGCTATTCCAAGAGGTAGAATCACCTATGTTGGTACTACCGATACTAATTATACGGGTAATCTAGATAGAGTAGTGGCAACAAAAGATGATTTGAACTATTTGTTAGATGCTGTTAATAAAACTTTTCCGACAGTAAAAGTTACTAAAAATGATGTCGAATCTAACTGGGCTGGTCTACGGCCGTTAATTCACGAGGATAAAAAAGATCCTTCTGAGTTATCTCGTAAAGATGAAATATTTATTTCTGATAGTGGTCTCATATCTATTGCAGGGGGAAAACTCACCGGATATCGTAAAATGGCACATCGTGTACTAGAAACGGTATTGAAAACCATGAGTAGTAAGCGTAGCGATACCTATAAAAAGTCGAATACCGAAAATATTTTATTAACGAATGATGCGTTGCATTCTGTGGCCGAAGTGAATACATATCAGCAAGAACTAGCAACCAAATTACTAGAATTAGGGTTAAAAGATCCGTATCACGCTTGGTATTTAACTTCCAATTATGGTAAACAAGCCGATATAATTTTAAATAAAGTCGATTATTTTGCAGATACAACTATAGAAGACCGACTGATTCGTGCAGAATTATGGTATTGTATTTATAATGAGATGACAAATAGTCTTGTAGATTTTTTCGTGAGGCGTACAGGTCGACTCTATTTTAATATTGCCAGTGTAGCGAAGTATAAAGAGCTTGTTTTAAAAGATTGTATAAATTATTTAGAATGGGATGAAGCACGTGTTGAGCAAGAGTTAAATTTGTTGAATGTCTTGTTAAAGGATGCTACACATTATTATGATAAAGAGATCGAATAAATAGTAAGTTACTTATAACTGCACAATCGTTACTTAATATATGAATTATATACTACCATTAGTTATCGGGTTTTTAGCTTCATTTTTGGGTTTTTTAGCGCCATCAATGCTAAATATGACTACGGCGAGAATTAGCATAGAAAAAGGACAAAAAGAAGGAATACAATTTGCACTAGGCGCTTCGAGTATTGTTTTTATACAGGGTTTTCTTGCGGTAACGTTTACGAAGTATTTGGTAGCAAATCCTGCAGTTATCAAACAATTTAAAACGGCTGGTATTTTTGTGCTATTGGGGCTGTCGGTATTTTTTTTTATGCAAGCTCGTAAAAAAATAAAAGTTAAAGAAACCAAAAAAAAAGGGAATAGTTATGTTACTGGTTTAGTGATGTCTTCTCTTAATATGTTGGCTATTCCTTTTTATTTAGTAATGGCTACACTTGCTGAGAGTAAAGGATGGATGCGTATCGAACAACCTTTTTCTACGCTATACGTTGTAGGTGCAGTTGTAGGAATATTTAGTGTATTAACGTTGTATGGAGTATTTGCAGAAATTATTGCAAAAAGAGTGCAGTTTATTTCTAAAAACATCAACTATATTTTAAGCCTATTATTTATTGTGTTGGCAATTTCCATAGCCATTCAAATTTTTGGCGCTTAGATGATTCTACTTATTTTTAATTAGTATCCTAATTCTAATTTATGGGTTCAAGAATTAGTGTAATTTTATTGAAATCGGCCGCACTATTAATGACCTTGCGATAGTCTTCGAAAAACGAAGTATCAATTATATTTAATTTATAGTGCTCATCGGCGGTAATTGTAATGATATTGTCTTTAACTTCATAGAATGATTTGAAAGAAAGAAGTTCAGTATTATCCCTTGAATACGAGTTGTCGATATTTATATCTTCCAAATTTGCCACTTTATAGCCCTTTGGAAGTGTAATGTTGATTGTTCTATAATAACTTCTTTTAAACTCATCTTCCAACGGCAGAACGCGTTCTTTTTCTTGATACATCTGGATCTGACGCCCAATGACTTCTCCAACATTAAAAAGATATTTATTTCCTGCTTTGGTTGTAAATGCTTCCGTTTCTACTTCTACAATAAAATGTAGAGGCTTGACGCCAAATAATTCAGGAGCCTCATTAATAATTTCCTTTTTTACTACAGTTACATTTTCATTCATACTTTTGGCAAGATTTTCAACTAACTCATCTCTATCTTTACCTGTTATCAAATGCATATAGGGGTGAAAAGACATTCCATAGTAACCAGTAAAAGAACGATCTAATTTGATGATGTTCTTTGAAATATTCTTTTCATCAAAACGTATATCAAGAACCATTCTATCAATCGTTTTGTCTGCTTCTAGTGGTTTTATATATTTTATTTTTCCAATAGCGGATTTAAAATTCCCCACTGTCACCTCTTTTATAAATAACCCATAATTATCTGTTAGGTTCGCAGGAGGAAATCCATAACGCGATCGAACATTATTCGGAGACAGATAAGATTTACTCGCGGGGAAATAGAATAAAAAATCTGTTAAAAAGTTGTTCGCTTCAAATTCTTTATCAAACTTTAGTTCTTCTCGATCACTTGTTATTACAATTTCATGTTTGATTTTAAGTGAGTTTAATAAAGCCACGTAAAGTTTTATCATACCAGTGCCATTGGCAACTTTTGTACTGAGAACCTCATATAAGTCCTTTAGTTCGTCTCCATTACCGTCTGACTTAGCTACGTTCGTTTTGATGTATCTGTCTAGGCTTCTAATTTTTGATTCTTCATCTTGGTTCTTTTTTGTAATGGCATCGGAAATAAACGCATTAATTAATTCTTTTGACTTCCTTGAAGGGTCGGAGTAGTAAAGGGTGTGAATGTTTTGTGCAACGGTTCCATATGATGAGATATCGTTTGCATTGTTTTTGAGATTTTTGTCAAGTTTATATACAATAGACCCTCGAGAAGCTTGATAGGCTGATTGCTCTTCATTTTCAAGACCTTTCAACTCTTTGAGAGACAGTTTCCAGTGCAGTTTATCTTTACTCAAGGTATCTTTGACTATTGGAGGAAGATCATTATAACTTTTAAACTCAAAAACTAAGTTTGGAGGCGAGAAAAGGTCAAACTCGATATTTTTTTTATCGAATGACCCTTGCAGTCGAAATGCGGTTCCCTTATAGCTAGGATATTTTTTTTCGACATAATAGTACTCAATGAAGCTCCCTTTGTCGATTCCTTCAAAAGCAAAATATTTATACTGTTTTCCTGTCTCTTCGTCCTGTGCAGTTAAAATTTTAGAGTCGTCTAAAACAATAATTTTACCCTCCTTAGTTATAACCCTTGCTTTGCTTTCTAGTAATTCAGATGAGGAGGAATAAGGCAAGTAAATTTTGTTATATTCTTCTATTTTATCATCACTATTCAGCCATAACACTTGATGCTTTAAATAATACTCCGTTAACTTGTCGTCTTTAGTGTAGCCAAACTCAACTACATATTTATCTTTGAGAGCAACTATTGGAACTGTTTTATCTTCTATTTGCTTATAACTTGGGTTTTCGTCCCAAGAGTAATTCTCATAGAATGGATCATTTTGAGAAAAGGTTTGTATAGATAATAGAATAAAAAGTAATCGAATTAAAGTTTTCATATTTGGTTTAGTATTATATTTTTTTAAGAACCACTACTTCCTTATAGCCTTGCTCGATTTGATCTATCAACTCATTCACTTTTTTTTGAGCCTCTAAATCAAGCTTTAATGTATTTAGTAAAATGGAATGTTGATAATTTATTTGGTTTTCCTCTAGTGTATATACAATATCACTTGAAATATATTCATTAGAAATCTTAACATTTTTGGGTAAGTAATCTACCGAATAACCTTCTGGAATCTTTAATGTTGTTTGGTAATTATAAAAATTCTTAAAGTCATACTCTACAGCAGTTTTTCTATTCTCCTTAGTTTTAAAATCTGCTATCCTTTTATTCAAATTTAGATTAACATAAATTTCATCTCCCAAAGCTTTCGCATGATTGGAAATATTAAAATCATAATCTACGATCAGATTATTATCGTAATCGAATTTATTCGTTTCAACAAGTTTTTTAATTAAAAAACTATTGTTGCCCTTTGAAAGTTTAGAATTATAGAATTCTTTTATTTTTGTTTCCGTATTTTTTCTTTCCAAATCATAGAAGTAATTTATTTTTATATACCCTGATATCTCTGCAGTTGATTGCCCTGTTATATTATTTCCGTCTAATTCGATGACCGAATTATCTTTAAAAGTATTTATTTTCGATTCTACAATAGGCACCTTCTTGATTTTAAATGCATCCTTACCATTAGCAACTAAAGCTTCCTTTCCCTGAATAAATGACGTCGGAATATTAATTGGATTATACCTGCCAGTTGCATCTAAATAAAAAGTTTCTCCTTTATATTCAAAAGAAAGGATCATATGATTATCGACGATTGGAGTTGGCATTTCATTATAAGTATAGGGGATGCTTCTTGTTCCTATCCAAGTTAGATTTCCCTCAATTCCGGCAATCTCGAGCATTCTTATTAAGATACTTGAATTATCTTTACAATCTCCGTATTTTTTTTTGAATACATCATTAGCTTCTCGTGGAATAAAGCCTCCTAATGCATATTCGAATGCTATGTATTTTATATTCTCCTGAGTCCAATAGTAGATAGCTCGCGCTTTTTCAAGATCATTGGTTTTATCCTTGATTATATTTTGTACTAATTCGACTAATTCTTTATCTACCTCTTCTTTATTAATATTTTTAACCAATGAATAATACCATTTATATAGATCGGATACTTCACCCAAAACTTTTTTTCTTTTGCCATCAATAATATATGAACTTATTATTGGAACAATGTGGGGTAATATGTTCTTGTAATTTGGACTATTCTCTTCAGATTCGAATTCGTCAATATTCTTAGTTTCCCAGGTATAGATATTATTTTTTCTATTTTCTTCTTTAGTAAATACAATCGGAAATTTTTCCGTATTTATTTGTTTAAAAATAAGTTCTATGTTTTTATCCGCTACAATGGTAAACTTATTGTTTATTATTGGATAGAAGTTTCCAAAAAAGAACGCACTAAGAAAACGTGGATTTTTTATTTTTTGAGTATATCTTAGTTTTGTCTTTGCTCCTTTATTTAAGTTGGGATAAATAAAATTAAGCGATTTAGTATCGTCATAAAACGAATTATTAAGCTCATCTTTTTCTTTAAAATCCTTTACTTTAATTTCTTCATATTTTCCATTACGTAGAACATAAGAGGAGGCTTCTATTTTTTCCATTTCATAAAAAGTAGAAAAATTCAATGATTGTTCGGATTTATAGGTGGCGCTTTCATCTAAAAACAGATCTTCTTCAATTGTTTCTTCGGTAATAATAAAATTTCCTTTCTCTAATTCAATAGTTATTTTGGTCTCTTGATTTAGTCTTACAGAATGAGAATTAGGGTGCTCTTCCTTATACTTTTTTAATTCTGTAGATATTTGAGAATTTGAATTTAAACTTATCAAAAAAGCAAAAACAAAGATCCATCTCATTTTAATATGCTTTGGATTTCGTGATATCGTCATTAAAATAATTTTCTTCGAGAATAAGTTTTCCATTTTTATCATAAGTTTTAAAAACGCCAGATTTAAGCCCATTAGAATAATTTTCCTCTTTTTTCAAAATACCATTATCATGGAATTCTTTTGTCGCTCCATGAAAAGTTCCTACTAGGTAATCTTTTTGTTTTTTTATTTTACCGTTAGAAAAATATTCCTTGGTTGTACCATGACGTTCTCCTTGCTCATAAGGAGTTTCACTTGCTATTTGCCCGGTATAATAAAATTCTTTATACACATTAATTAGATCTCCATTTTTATATTCCATTTCTCTTGATACCTTACCATTATCGTAATATGCTATAACTTTTCTGGTTTCATTCTTTAAAGGAATCATGGGTAATTCTTCAGAGTCTTTATTCAGATAACTATACCCAATCAAACGTCCATAATCATAGAATCGTACAAGTTGCAATTTTCCTGATGAACTATAGGATTCTTTTCTACCATGAGGATTATCATTTTTATACTGCGTTGATGTATCAATATTTCCGTTTTGGTGGTAAAATATATCAGTTTTTTCAGATGAACCATAATTATAATAATATTTACTTTTTGGTTGCTCAGTATCGTAAAAGCTGAGATATTCACCATGCAACTGTCCAATCACATAAGTTGATGTACTCGCAATAGTTCCGTTATCATGATACCACATCCATTTTCCATGCTGTTCGCCATTAAGATATTCTCCCGATGTTTTTTTTCTTCCATAGAAATCAAAATAAGTATATGAACCATTTTTTATACCATTCAAATATGTGATTTTGATTTTAGGTTTTTTATTGAAATGATGAGTCACTTTTTCATAACTACCTATTTTATCATCATAATTTAATTTTTCAAAGACTTTTCCATTTCTATCAAAATAACTATCGCCAATATTTCTATCATATTCGTATTCGCTTATTTGTGATAGCTTTCCATCTCCCGAGAAATAGTGCTGTTCACCATGTAATAACCCTTTGTGTAAGAAGTTAATAATGCTAAGTGTACCATCTAAAGAGTAAGACCTCCATTCGCCATGCTGATTATTCTTCTTATACCAACCTTGAGTGCTTATTTTTTCATTTTTATGATAATCAACATAATAGCCTGACAAAGTATCATTTTTATGAGGTGTGATGGTTCGTATATCTCCATTTTTATAATAGGATGTATAGTCTCCCTGAATTTTGTTATCTAAATATTTACCTTGCTCAGTAAGACTACCATTCGTTGAATAAAACTTCCAAATCCCTTTTTTTCCACCTTTTAAATCATATAGTCCCTCTGAAGTAATTACACCCAGAGGAGAATAACCAGTATAATAAAATTCACCACCTTTTTTTCTCCCTTTTTTTATAGTATTGCCAAGTTTATCAAAAAATTGAAAAGCAAGAACTTCACTTTTTCTATATTCATATTCATAATAGATCTTTCCATCTACATCGTAATATTTGTAGATTCCATCTAATTTCCCGCGGTTGAATGCATACTCAATTTTTAATGTACCGTCATTATAGTATGACTTCCATGAGCCTTCATTGAGCCCATTTAAAGTTTGGCCAACTTCCATAGGTTTGCCGTTTGAATGAAAAGAGGTATAGCTTCCATTTAATTCTCCATTCGTATAATTTTCCTCCGATGATAATTTCCCATTTAAGTAATATTTAATTTCTGGACCATCTTGATTATCGCCATTAAAACTCATTTCTGAGTATAAGCTTCCATTAGAATAATATTCTAGTGCCTTGTCTTTTACTTGACCATTTTCATATTGAATTTTAAACTCTGGCAACTTTTGTCCAACTTCAAAATAGGACATATAAAGACCATTCAATTTACTATTCTCATAATATTTTTTCTGAGTTAATGCTCCTTTATTATTATAGTATCTATATTCTCCATCTAGATTGTCATCTTTATAATTGGAATCAATTTCAAGTTTTCCGTTTTCATAATATCTCAATACTTTTCCGTTTAATTTACCATCAACGTAACCTGCCGTTTCACTTATTTTTTCAAATTGATTAAACCATGTCCATTTACCATCTCTATTACCTGAAACATTAAAATTTCCGTTGGCAGTAAGACGACCATTATTATTGTAAAATTCCCAGACTCCAACTCTCTTCTCATTTTGAATTTTTCCTATACCTTCAACGTAGCCATCAATATATTTATAAGTTATGTCAGATTGATTTCCCTGCCATAACATTTTCTTGTTTTGAATAATTTCTGACCATTTAGACTTATAAATATCCATAAATTCAGAAATCTCCTTCACATTTTTTTCTATAATTTTCTTATACTTTGCATTTTCTATAGAGTATGAAATTGTATAGCTAAAAATGTCAAAATTTCCTTGATTCTGAATCCATTTATAGAATGGCACAAATTTCGTATCCCAAAATCCACCATTACCTGAAAAATCTTTTAATTGCTGTAATAGTGCATGATTTTGTTTAATTAAAGCAATATTGATATCATTTCCAGTTTCATAATTTTCATTTAAGGCTATTCGATTGCTTAGTACCAAATCAATTTCTTCAAAGGCCTCATCATCTTCTGAAATTCTTATGTCCGAATTTCTCGAGTTTACGTTTTTGGTATTTACTATATTGTTTAATGACTTAAGTACACTAAAGGCGTTATCAGCATCTGGTTCAAGAAGTAAATACATATTATAACACATGAGTGCTTGACTAATACGCTCCTGTTTATAACAGATATTTCCTAACTGAAGGTATGATTTTCTATAAAACGGATTTAATTCAATAGTGGTTTGATATGCACTGACAGCTTCTGGTATTTTTCCTGAATATTCTAGTGCGACGGCTTTGTTATACCATAACAAACTATTTTTTGGATATTTTTTTATACCCTCTTCAATAACTTCCCTCGCCTCCTCATACCGTTTTTGATTAATAAGAACGACTCCTTTATTTACGTATAAAGATCTATGTAAATCTCCACAATTTTTCTTTAATCCTATATCAGTGATTGCTATTGCTTCGTCATATTTTTTAAGAGTCGTTAAATAATAAGACTTCGTCACTAGTATCGAACAATGTGTAGAATCATTTTTATTGATGGTATTAAGAATTTCTAAAGTTTTTTCAAAATCACCACTTTCAGAGCTTACACTTACTTGTTTGGTTATTTCATCAAAGTCTATATAAGGTAGTTTTTCTTGGGCAAAATTAATAGCATATAAAAATAGGAAAGGAATAACTAATTTCTTTTTCATAGTAGCGAATATAGACAATACCTAAATATATTTCTAGCCATAGTCTAAGAATATTTTAGATATTTATTTAAGGAAGTATAAGTGTGTTAAACCTTAAAAAGAAAACAAACAAAATCAAACGAAAGAAACGTTTTTAAACTTGTGGATTTAGAGGCTGCCCTTAGCTTAGAGTATCCACACGTTTAAAAATGAACCAATTTCAACAAATAAGATTGGGTAAAAAAATAGTGTATAAATCTTGATTTTATTTCTTCTATTTTTTCTCGTGAAATATCTAGTCTATAATAACTACAAATAGTACTACTATTTACCTTATAAAAGTAGCACTTTTAATGAATCAATTAAAATATTGATGGTATTTTGAATAATTAGAAGTTAGTTTGATATTTAACCTTATTAAATACCTCGAAAGCACTTTTGATTTTTATGTCTTTCGAATTTTCAGAATTACTCAGTCCGTTTCATAATAACTTTTTCGTTTTCCTTTGCTACCCTGATCTTGAAAAACTCCTTGAGTTCCTCAAAGTACAGGGAGTTTATAATAGAATGATTTATGTGGAATTTCGTTGATACCTGCAATTTATTCCCACTATGAGAAATAGCGTAGGTATATGATCCCAAATTGTCGGGCATCCTCAAATTAATTGGATCGGGAATAAAAGTCGGTGTATAACCTATGGGAAGTTCTACAGTGAAAATGTGTTGTCGAATGAAAGGATATCCAAAATCTATGGGAAATTTTCTTACCGATTTTTTAAAAGGGTTTTCCGAAATAGATAAAAAAAACAGTGGAGACAAATACAAATCTTCTCCAATTTTTTCAGCAGCGTCTTCCAAACTGAAATCATAGGAGATATTTGCATTCGCAGTTATTGAGTCCACCTTCATATCAATATTTTTATATTGTAGCCCCTCGATGTTAACTTCTAAGAGACTGTCTTTCTCAATCTTACTATCTTTGATTTGATACCTCAGATCTATTCCAAAATATCCAGTTTTCCGCTCTTTAATACTTCCAGACAAAACTAAGTCGTGATTCAATTTGGCTCCTACCATAACGCGACTCACCGAAACTTTAGGAAAGGTGAGATCAATCCATTCAAAACTTCCGTTATCTTTAGCGAGCATTCCCTGCCAGTTGACCAGATATTCAGGAATATAATCGAAAGTAGCCTTTGGGTTGGCGGCATCAAAGACATGCCATTTATTGTCAATATTTGCCCCAGTTAGCGTATAATTGAAGGCTTCACGACTAGCCATTAAAGGAATACCGTTCATCTTCGTTGATGCTAAAATAGGATAGGCCTCTATCCCTATACTTCGTAACATGGAAACAAACAATAAGTTGATGTCCGGAACATCTCCCTTCTTCAGTTTAAATGTCTGCTTGCTTCCGTGGTCTGGGTATATTCCGAAATAACGATTCCATTCAATGTTTTTCTTTATATAATTATAGATCAACTCCGCCTTTTTAATGGGTATTTCGACATTTTTAATAATTTCAGCAATTTCTTCTTTGTAAATTCCTTTAGGTCTAACGTGAAATTCAAAATCATCATATTTATATAACAATTCGGAAACATCCTCCCATGTAGCAAACTGTGGTCCTCTGTTTGAACCCAATCTTTTTAAAAGTAGTCGTGCACGATACAACTCCATGTCATATACATAACTCTCGTGTTCGAGGGGTGGTACATTGAGAGTTTTTATATGGATACCACTTTTTGTATCATTGCGAGAAACAGGTAAGTAGGCTCTGGGGTTTTGAAGAAAACGGAAGCTCGACCCCGAGGCATTATAGACTTCAATAGTAAGTTCTTTTATTGGAATGTTGTACTGCATATTGATGTTCGCAGAGGTTCCTCTAGAGGCTTTGTAGTGAATCTCTATGACACTCCCAACTTTAACTTGCGGAAAAGTTACCTTTTTAGCTTGCAAATAATTGTCATTGTATTTAAATTTTTCGACGAAGATCATATCTTTCGTGAGCTTAGTTTTTTGAATAATCCCACCTTCTAGATTGAATGTATTCCCCCAAATTTTAGAAGCATTGTAGTATGGTATTTTTAGAGTGGCATAATCCAATCCCTCTTCAGTAAGGATTTTTAATTTCTCATATACTTCAATATAGTCACCAACCCTATTGTTTACATCTCGATACAAGACAAGAGCATCGACCTTAGGAAACATGGGATCTTCCTTCATTTCAAGTTCATCCATGGTGATCTCACGGTGATTAGAATTCTGTGCAAAACCCGCGGTCCATATAAGAAAGAGTCCAATAAAAGATAAATACGTTCTAGTTGGCATTTAATTTAATATTTTTACTATGATCATTTTTTGGTTGTCAGCTGTGTTGACCTTCCTCATAAAACTACGAAACTCATTATATGAATCGGCTTCAAAAGTCCCTTCATTTAGTCTCAGCGATCTCCTAAAAGACACTTTGTTATCAGAAATATTCTCTACGGTTGTTCTATAGGTTCCAAATGGAGATACGATCTCAATTGGTTTTGGAATTGATTCAATAGCATACGTATCGGGTATGTTAATAAAATATGAATCTTTATAAACAAACTCCCTGTCGAAAACGATACGTTGTTTTCTATCATTATTTACAGCAGGCTTACTCGTAATTCGGTGAAAAGCATTTAATGGAACAAAAAGTTTATTTCCGGCTTTATTTGCGTACGCTTTTGCCTGAAGTACTATCTTTTCCTTAAACAGCACATCCTTCTGGTTATTTGAAAATTCGACTGATTCCAAACTGATATTATCAATATAACGCCAGTATCTTTGGTAGAACGTTTCCTGATCTTGAGAATCTAAACGTGCTACGGCAAACCTACGGTCGTATTGTATTCCCGTTGATTTCATTTCTATTTCAGCAGTTAGTGTCCCTCCGGGATTAATCGAGTAATTTGCCTTGGTTATAATTTTATTGTCATTGCCGGCGTATTTTGGAGTTCGTTTAATAACTCCCCCATCTGGAGTTAGTAATAACACATCTCGATCATCGGTGAAGTTACCAAGAAAATTAAATGGAAGCGTTTGGCTAGTGCACTCCAACCAAATTTCCTCATCTTCAAGTGGAACGTTCAAAATAACATGATTCCCTTGAATGGAGGCAAAATCTTTTTCAATGTCCCTTTTGGCGTCACCTCCCCAAACTTCAGCATAGAAAGATTCAATACCTTGAGATTTAAGTAGAGCCATTGTATAATTACTTAGTCCTTTACAGTCGCCATAACCCAATTTATCTACTTCATTGGCTGGATAAGGTCGTAATCCTCCTATGCCTAGTTGTACACTTATATAGCGTGTATTATCCTGGACGAAACGATAAATCAACCTGACTTTTTCCTTATCATCCTCCGCATTGGCTACTAGCTTAGATATTTTTGTAATTGTCTCCGTAGGTAATTGATCCAATCCATCAATAAGATTATCATATTCCCACTTTCCAAATTCCTCCCAGGATCTGGCTGTGCCATCTAATCCCTCCAAATGAAATTTATTTGCTGCAAATGTAATATTTGGAACTGTTTTGAACTTTGCTGGGCCATATGGTTCAGCCAATAAAGATTCGAGATTTGTCGCTGTAACAGAAAATGATTCTTGATCTTCCTTTATTTGCAAAACACCGTCCGGATCAAACACCTTATGTCTTAGTCCTAATGAAGGCTCATGGACTATAGTTAAAGTTTTTGACTCGATACTACTATTATAATTTGAATATTGATACCAAGTAGGTAAGAAGGCAGTATTCTTACTTTCTATAACGTAATCAATTACTATGGTATATGGATAATTCTTAGGATAATATGTGAGGTACATAATACGATTATCAGAGTACAATGTTCCTCCTGCTACCGCACTCAAATCATTAAAGTCTTTTTTTTTGAACTTTATAATCTCTTTTCCTTCGGCATCATATACAACAGCTAGTAGTTTTTTTACTTTTCGACTTTTGTCATATTCTACAAATGCATCAACATGATTATTACCGTTTTTGTCGAGAACGGTAACTGAACGATGCACAGAAACAATCAGTTGATCCTGTTCCGGGATACTAATAGTAACCTTTTCACTTCTTACAACACTACTAGCATTTATTTTAAGATTTTCAGGAATACCAGATACGTTGTAATTTTTCTGGCCTTGAGCTAGGCCTACTACACTAAATGCTATGAGTAATAAAACGCTGTGCATAAAGCCTATACGTTTTGATTTTTGTACTATTGGATACGCGTTTCCTATATTCAAAAATGATAAAATTTTAATGTATGCAAAACGACGATTCAGTTAAATACAAATATAGTAAACTACCTTTTAGAAAGTATAATTTGAACTAGAGAAAATTTTATATGAATTTTATGGGTTAGGCTAAAGTTTGGAGATAGAAGCGAAGTCTTAGGGCGAAGGTTGCTAGAAAATAGAATTAAAAAAAATGGAAAGTGCCTATGAACTTTACAGTCAAGGATAAATTATTGATATTAAATAAAGAATTTATTTTCTTGCATCAAATAGCAGCAAATGCTATGATTTTAGCTTCGTGAGTGCAAATTGATAGAACTAAAAAAAGATTTTAAAAAGCATAGTGCAAAAAAAATAGATTATGTGTAATTTTCGCACCCCTCCAGCCTTCCTTGCTACAGCTGGCACCTCATTAAAATAGGTCTACCAGACCTATTTTGGTCATTTGGTCCCACTAAAAACATCCACCAGCTATTTTTGTTTTCGTTCGTGAGCCATTGGCCGTCTCTCGCCTAAAGTTGCTAATAATTAATTCCGTTTTACTAGCTGTTTTAGTAATGCCTTTATCTTTTTTTATACACCTTTTCACATACATATTCCTGAAATTAAATAGTATCAAGATTATTTTAAAACATGATATAAATCATATTTTGTAATATGGTTTATCAGTTATTTTTGTTTAAAAGATAAAAAGGTCTTTTTATTTTCAATTTAACCAAATTCACTATGTTATCAAAAAAACAAGCACGTACTTTCTTTTTAGGAGGAACAGTGGTAACGTTTCTTATTTTTATAGGGCTTACCATTTATTCTTTTAGTAAAGATCAAGATCAATCAAATTATGGAAACATTACCGAACAAGTTGTTCGGGGTAAAAAATTATGGGAGGCTAATAATTGTATGGGGTGCCATACTATATTAGGTGAAGGAGCCTATTATGCACCTGAGTTAACCAAGGTTATCGATAGAAGAGGTAAAGGTTATATTAAAGCCGTTTTAATGACTCCAGTTCCTTGGGAGCCTAATGGTAGAAAAATGGTTGCTTATGGATTTTCTGAACAAGAAGCCCTAGACATCATTGCATTTTTCGACTGGATAGACGATATAGATCTTAACGGATTCGATACTGTTGTTTCTCCATTAGCTAAAGACAAAATCAATAACTAAACAATAAAAACATGAAATATAAATCACAAAAAGTAGCTTATTGGTTTTTTGCATTATCAATGCTATTATTAGTTTTACAAATAACCTATGGTTTCATAATGGGTTTTGCCCGTATTGGTTATGATGGCTTGCACGAATTTATACCATTCAATACGGCACGTGCGGTTCATACAAACTTATTGGTTGTATGGTTGTTATCGGGTTTTATGGGAGCTGCCTATTATATTATACCCGAAGAAGCACAACGTGAACTGGTTAGCGTTAAACTAGCTTATGTACAATTAATCTCTTTAGCATTGGTGGGAGTTACTGCTATAATTGGATTCCATTTTAATTGGTGGGAGGGACGTAAATTTTTAGAAATACCAAGACAATTAGATTATTTAGTAGTAGTAAATGTTCTATTATTTTTAGGGCTCATTTTAACAACCTTATTTAAAGGAAAACGACGGACTACTACTGCATTAGTTCTTTCTATGGGATTATTATTTGCTGCCTTGCTATATATTCCAGGAATGCTACCTTTTGATAGTCAGGTAAGTGACTCTTTCTTTCGATGGTGGGTTGTTCACCTTTGGGTTGAAGGTGTTTGGGAATTAATTATGGGTGGTATTTTATCATTCTTATTAATTAAGTTAACCGGAGTAGATAGAGAAGTTATTGAAAAATGGTTGTATGTAATTGTTGGATTGACTTTTTTATCGGGAGTATTAGGTACAGGACACCATTACTACTATATAGGTGTAAATAAAATATGGTTAATCGTTGGTGGTATATTCTCGGCTTTAGAACCTTTAGCCTTCTTAGCAATGGCATTATTTGCAATAAACATGTATCGTAAAGGCGAAAAAAGACATCCTAATAAATTAGCATTGTATTGGACGTTA
>RCNE010002054.1_pt1 | contig 18937 bp, 20 predicted proteins | sample 2041361 | NCBI WGS metagenome assembly RCNE01 (sample SAMN09708229, study PRJNA481090) | Marine sediment metagenome, whole genome shotgun sequencing project.
TTGCGTTTCGCAGAACCGGTCAGGCCAAGATAAAATTGCACGGGGCGAGCGATGATCTGGCCAATCGACATACGCGGGTTTAGCGCGGTGTCGGCCATCTGATAAATCATCTGCACTTGGCGCAGCTGGTCCTTGGACCGCTTGCGATAGTCCGCAGGCATCACTTGGCCATCGACCAAAATCTGCCCCATCTTGGGTGGCAATAAACCTGTGATACAGCGTGCAGCCGTGGATTTGCCTGAACCACTTTCGCCCACAACAGCAACTGTGCGGCCTTCGTGCATATCAAAACTGATGTCGTGCAAGACAGGCACGGTACCGTAAGACGCATCGACATTCTGAACGCTAACAACTGGCACAGCGCCGGTATGTACAGCAGGTTTCAGCGGGCGTTCGAAACTGCGCACAGCCCAAAGTGATTTTGTGTATTCTTGCGTCGGCGCGGACAACATTGTGCGGGTATCAGCCGTTTCAACCTCGTCACCTTTCAACAAGACCTTAATCCTGTCTGCCATCTGTGCGACCACAGCCAAGTCATGTGTGATATAGATAGCGGCAGTGTTGAACTGTTCGACAATATCACGGATTGAGGCCAAAACTTCGATCTGGGTTGTCACGTCTAACGCAGTTGTCGGTTCGTCAAAGATAATCAAATCAGGGCGGCACGACATCGCCATGGCGGTCATACAGCGCTGAAGCTGGCCGCCCGATACTTGGTGCGGATAGCGAAAACCAATTTGGTCAGGGTTCGGCAGGCGCAGTTTGCGGTAAAGCTCTATGCCGTCTTCTTCGCTCTCACTGCGGCCCATGACGCCATGCTGCACCGGACCTTCGCAATGTTGATCCATCAATTTGTGTGCGGGGTTGAAACTTGCGGCAGCGGATTGTGCGACATAGGCAATACGCTTGCCTAACAGCTCGCGCTTGACCGCAGCAGAGGCGGTCAACAGATCAATGCCGTCAAATTCAACCGTACCTTCGTTGATACGCACACCATCGCGGGTATAGCCCATCGCAGCCAAACCAAGCGTGGATTTACCGGCGCCGGATTCGCCGATCAGCCCCAGCACTTCACCGCGCATAAGCGTCAGATCAACACCGTTAATAATGGGGTTCCATTTTTCGTCGCTGCGGCCCTCAAGTTTAACGCCGCGCATCTTAAGAAGTGGTTCTTCGGTCATTCTTTAAGCCCCGACGATTTATGCAGCATCCAGTCGACCACGAAGTTCACAGCGACAGTCAACAATGCAATCGCACCCGCCGCAAGCAATGGCGCGGTCGCTGCCAATGGCGCGAACTGTGCGAAGTTTACGAAACCACCCAAGTCACGGACCATCGTACCCCAGTCCGCAAGCGGTGGCTGGATACCGACACCCAAGAACGAGAGTGCTGCAATCGTCAGGAACACAAAGCAGAACCGCAGACCAAATTCGGCCAATAAGGGGGCCGTCGCATTTGGCAGGATTTCCTTGAACACCAGATACCCCATACCTTCACCGCGCAATTTGGCAGCTTCGATATAATCCATCACAACGATGTTCTGCCCCACAGCGCGAGCAAGGCGGTAAACGCGGGTGCTGTCGATCACAGCAATAATCAGGACCATGAACACGGTCAGCGGAATACCCAATTGCGGTGCCCAAACGCTGGCGATTGTCATCAAAAGCAGCGCAAAGATGAGCGAGGGGATTGCCATCAACACATCCACAGCGCGCGACAGCAGTTGATCCAACCAACCACCAAGGGTGGCGGCCAAAAATCCAAGCGAGCCGCCAAGCAAGAACGCAAGAACAGTCGTGGCAAATGCGATGCCCACAGTGTTCTGCGCGCCATAAATCAGGCGGCTTAAGATATCGCGGCCAATTTGGTCAGTGCCAAAGTAGAAATCAGGATCGCCGCCCAGCGCCGGATCACCGCCGGGCACGATATTGGCAGCGGCGCCAAGGATAATTTCTTCTTGGCCGTAAGGGGCGATGAGACCCGCAAAGATCGCCAGAATAGCGTAAATCAGGATTATCATGATGCCGAACGATGCCGTCAGCGGCATTGAGCGGAACATCTTACGGCTCCACTCTGTGCCAACAGTGCGGCCGAAGATACGGAAAATCCAAGCGGCAATACTGAAAAGTATAAACCCTTCGATCGCGATGCGCAGAAAGAAGAACTTGTTGGCAACTGCCGTGTCAGCGCTGCGACCTTGCGTGTAGGCCCAGATCAGCCACAGCAAAATGACCGCGCCCAGCACATAGCCGTATGCCACTCCGTAAGGCATATCGCGAAACTTTGGCGCATTGCTGGTGGCCGCTTGGCCTGCGAAACGAAAAACCCACGCCAACGCGCCCATGCCCAATAGTGCTGCAACAAACCAGATCATTTCGGATGCCTCAGACGTGGGTTGGACAGGATCGACATAATGTCAGCTGTCAGGTTCAAAAGGATAAAGGCAGTTGCAAAGATCAAGCAGCACGCCTGCACGATTGGGATATCGCGAATTTTCACGCTATCCACGAATAGTTGGCCAATGCCCGGATAAACAAAGACCACCTCAACCACGACAACGCCTGTGATGAGATAAGCTAGGTTTAGCGCGATGACGTTGATAATCGGGGCCAACGCATTTGGCAGCGCGTGCTTTACGATCACGCGCATCGGCGACAGACCCTTAAGACGGGCCATTTCGATATAAGGCGAAGCCAACAAATTGATGATCGCAGCACGTGTCATCCGCATCATATGTGCTGTGACAACTAAGGTCAGTGTCAGCGCAGGCAACATTGATTTCTCTAGGCGCTCGCTGAACGGCATGCCTTCAAAGATATTCGAAAGCGACGGAAAGATCGGGTTCAGCACCGCGAGGAACAGGATCAGGATATAAGCCAGAAAGAACTCTGGGCTGGAAATCGAGGTCAGCGTGAAGATGTTCGTCGCGCGGTCAAATACGGTGTTCCGGTAAAGAGCCGCGAGAATACCAAGCGTGATCGCGAAAGGTACCGCAATCGCCGCAGTCACCATCGCAAGGAACATGGTGTTCTTAAAACGAGGGGCGATCTGTTCGGCAACAGTTGTCGCACCTGAATCAGTTCCGGTGAAGCTGGCAAAGTTTGCTTGGGCAAAACTGGTGCCCAAATCACCTTGCAGCGCACCGCCGAGCCATTGAAAATAGCGTGTGATGGGCGGCTGGTCGAGACCAAGGTCAGCACGGATGGATGCAACCGCCTCTGGTGTAGCGCCTTGACCAAGAATTGATTGTGCAAAATCACCCGGCAATAGGTTCACAGCGGTGAAGATCACCACCGAAACAATCAGCAAAGTAAGAAGACCAAGTGCGAGTCGCTGTAGAATAATCTTTAGGACACTGCCCAAATTACTAAATTCCCGAATAACTTAGCTGAAGCTTAGCGACTGACTTTCATCTGTAAAGCCTAAAGACCCAATGTAAGTCGTTGAGAGCCAAACATATCCATCGTGCGCACAAGTTCTACGCTAATGCCCGGTTCAGACAGTGCGTGCCCGGCACGACCGATAAAGGTCAGCCGCGATGTGGGCCACATTTGCGATAATGTATGCGCGGAAACAGGTGGGCAAATCATATCATAGCGGCCCTGCACGATGACGCCGGGAATATCCGCGATCTTGGCCATTTGCGCGGGATGCAAAATTTGCTGATCTGCGCCCAAGAACCCTGCATTGTGGAAATAGTGGTTTTCCAGACGCGCGAACGCACGGGCATAATCCGCAGGGCTTTCACCTGTGATCCCGTTGCTGTCGATAGAAGCCAGCGCATTTTCCCAAGATGCCCAAGCGCGGGCATATCGAGTCTCGAGTGGGATATCCCCCGAGAACAGGCGCCGATGATAGGCGGCAATGAAATCGCCGTGTTCCTCGGAGGGAATAAGGGATGCGAAACGCTCCCATAGATCGGGCCAGAATTTGCCGGCACCGCCGCCATAAAACCAATCTAGCTCTGGCTGGGTCATCAAGAAAACACCGCGCAAGGTCAAAGCCGCAGCGCGACCAGGATGCGCTTGGGCGTAAATCAACGCGAGCGTTGCCCCCCAAGACCCGCCAAAGACAATCCAGCGGTCGATGCCAAGGGTTTCGCGAATCAGCTCGATATCCGCAACAAGATGCCATGTCGTATTCGCTTCGACACTTGCATGAGGTCGCGATCGGCCACAGCCTCGCTGATCGAACAAAATGACGCGAAAAATTGTAGGGTCAAAATAGCGGCGCATGGCAGGGCTACATCCGCCGCCGGGGCCGCCATGCAGGACAACAACTGGGATACCATTGGGGTTACCGCACTGTTCGACGTAGATACTGTGACCGTCGCCCACCTCCAACATCCGTTGATCAAAGGGATCAATGGGTTGGTAAAGATGCGCGCCTGGGCGCTTTTGTCCTACGACTTTGTCCATAATCACCCTATATCGCTATTCAATACGACTGACCATAATGCGAGGCTCAAAATGTCGGCTACAAATACCGTTGATCCATCAGAGATTGCGAAGTTCGAGGCAATGGCCGCCGAATGGTGGGACCTGAATGGAAAATTCAAACCGCTGCACATGATGAATCCGGTACGACTGGATTACATAACGTCTCAAATCGCCGCAGAATTCGGGCGCGACCTAAGCCAGCCAGAGCCGTTCAAGGGATTGCGCATCCTTGATATCGGTTGCGGTGGCGGGTTGCTCTGCGAACCGATGGCACGTCTTGGGGCCACGATTGTTGGTGCCGATGCCGCAGAGCGGAACATCCCAGTTGCCAAAATTCATGCCGAAAACGCAGGTTTGGAGATCGACTATCGCCACACTACTGCCGAAGCCATGGCTGACGCAGGCGAGCAATTCGATGCCGTGCTGAACATGGAAGTCGTCGAGCATGTGGCCGATCCACAAGGATATCTGGACGCCTGCCATGCGCTGATGAAACCGGGTGGCATTCACATTTGTTCAACCATCAACCGCAATCCCAAAAGCTTTGCGATGGCGATTGTGGGTGCAGAATATGTGATGCGCTGGCTGCCAAAAGGCACACACGACTGGAAGAAGTTCATCACGCCTGACGAGTTGTTTGGCTTTATCGAAAAATCAGGCATGACACCCGTGGACCGCAAAGGATTTGTATTTAACTTTGCAAAGTTCACATGGTCGATCTCGGATCGTGATCTTTCGGTCAACTACGTCACGACTGCGACAAAGCCCGCTTAATCCAGTGCACTGCGCAGTTTCAGTCGCATTTCGCGCAAGACGGGTAAAACAGTGCGCACTTTGTCTTCGCCAACGGATGTCACAACATCAGCAATGATTGGTGCAATTGCAGCCAGTGCCGCCTCGCGAACTGATTGACCCGACGGGCTAATCGCTACCATTTTGCGGCGTGCATCGTCCCAATCAGGGCGAATATGAACCCAACCGGCCCACTCAAGCTTGTGCAACGTATTCGTCATCGCACCGCGGGTCAGGTTAAATGTCTTTGCCAATTGCGCCGGTGAACGCTCTGCCGATGAATGGGCAAGATGATTGAGAACGGAAAAATGCGAAAGCTCCATACCCTTCGGCAACACGCGGGCGACGCTGGTGCGGGCGAGCTGTTCAACAACAAGGATTTCGCTGAACAAAGCAACGGCAAGGTCATCAGACGACTTGGACATTAGGGGCCTTCAAAGGGGCGGTCATGGACTAGGGCCGCGATACGTTTGCGGCTTTGTGCCACTTCCGATAGGTCAAAATCAACCATTGCAATGCCAGGCGCCGTTCCCATGTCGATCAAAACCTCGCCCCAAGGCGAAATGGCCAGGCTATGCCCATATGTTTGGCGCGGTTTACCTGATTGGACAGTATGGGTGCCGGTTTGTGCAGCGGCCAAAACATAAGATCCCGTTTCGATCGCACGCGCACGCAGCAAAGTTTCCCAATGAGCGGCTCCCGTTACCGGCGAAAATGCTGAAGGGACCAACAACACCTGCGCGCCCGATTGCGCCAAGGCACGGTAAAGATAGGCAAAACGCACGTCGTAACAGATGCTCATCCCTATCTTTGCGAAAGGCGTGTCTGCAACAACCGCCTGTTTGCCGGGTCGGTATCCTGCTGATTCGCGGTAAGACTCTGATGGTGACACCGTCACATCAAACATGTGAATCTTGTCATAGTGCGCGACGATTCGCCCTGCGGGATCAATCAAGAACGACCGATTGGCAAAGCGCCCATCGGGGTCGCTGGTTTTCAAAGCAAGCGACCCAATCGACAACCAAACACCGTGCCGGACGGCTGCCTCTCGCAATCCGGCTAGTGTGATGTCATCGTTTTGATATTGTAGAACCCGCGTCTGGTGGGATCGATCTTGGGACACGCAGTTTGTCACCTCTGGCGTCAGGATAAACGCCGCACCTTGTCCAGCCGCTTGCGCCATAAATTCCGATGTTGCCGCCAAATTCGCGACCGGATCATCACTCCCGTTTAGCTGGAGAAGGGCCGCCTTCATGCCGCCAACAATGCATCCAATTTGCCGCCACGCTCTAGCGCGAACAAATCGTCGCAACCGCCGATATGTGTACCGCCCACAAAAATCTGCGGGACAGTGCTGCCGCCATTCGCGCGCTGGATCATTTCGGCGCGGCGTTCTGGTTGGGCAGAGATGTTTACTTCCGCATAGCTGATCCCTTTGGAATTCAGTAAACGTTTCGCCATGTGGCAAAAGCCGCAAGTCGGCTTGGTGTAGATTTCGATAGTCGCCATAAAGAAGGTCCTTGGATCAAGTTTCCCGCCTAATTTAGGTGTCTTTGACTACTCTTGCCAGTGTAACAATCGACACGTTTACGACACCTGCAGTGCGCAGGGCTTCGGCACTGGCGGCCAATGTCGCGCCGGATGTCATCACATCATCGATCAACAACACATTTCGCCCCGCAATTTGAGCCCGCTGTTTCGGGTTTGCGGCAATCGCGTCTGCAAGGGTCGCAAACCTTGCGTCGCGCGTGTGCCCGTCCAGCGGTTTTGTCCTTTTGGGCCGCAGTAGCGCGTCAACACATACTGGCTGATTTAACACCTTGCCCACCGCCTGCGCCAACAACGCCGATTGGTTATAGCGCCGTTTCAAAAGTCGGGCCCAATGCAGGGGAACTGGAGCCAAAACAGGGTCTAACAAATGCATTTCTGCCGTTTTTTGTGCGATCCAACGCGCCACAGCAGGCACCAAATCTGTACGATCACCGTGTTTAAGGCCAAGGACCAACCGCCGTCCAACGCCAGAATATGCAAAGACTGCACGACCTTGATCCCATGGGCGCGCGATTGTCATGCAGTCATCACATTGCACGCGCGCACCATCGTCATCGCCCGGTAAAGGCGTGCCGCAACTGTCGCAAACAAGCCCACCAATAAAGGCCGTTTGCGACCAACAGCTGCCGCAAAGTCCGAAGTCCGCATCGGTCAAAACGTCGCATGCCACACACTGTGGCGGATAAATTGCTTGAATGACGCTTTGCAACCGCACGAATGCACCCTAAATGACCCTTATGACGATGCCCCAAATCACTGACCGCGCCGCTTTGATGCGCAATCGCAACCGCGCGCAGCCCAGCGCGTTGTTCCTGCAAGAGCATGCCGCCGATGAACTACATGAAAGACTGAAAGAGGTTAACAGAACCTTTACATCGGTAGCGATTGTCACCGGTTTTCCCGATTTCTGGTCTGCGCGCTATCCTGATGCAACCATCGTTTCAGACGAAGAAACCCTTGCGTTAGAGCCTGATTCGCATGATTTGGTCTTGCATACGATGTGCTTGCACTGGGCAAATGATCCGGTGGGACAATTGGTACAATCACGCCATGCGTTGAAACCAGACGGGTTGCTGCTTTGCACCTTTTTTGGGGGACAAACGCTGCACGAATTGCGTGCCTCTTTGGCAGAAGCCGAGGCAGCAGTGACTGGCGGATTGTCACCACGCATTGCCCCGATGGGCGAAATCAGGGACTTGGGCGCGCTGTTGCAGCGCGCGGGATTCGCGCTGCCTGTGGCAGATAGCACACCGCTAAAAGCCAGCTACGCCAACGCATTCCACCTGATGCACGACTTGCGCAAAATGGGTGAAAACAACGCGCTATCGCAGCGAATCAAACACGCGACCCGCCGCAATATCCTGACCGAGGCGGCAAGTATTTATGCTGAAAACTTTCGTAATGATGACAACCGCGTCGATGCCACGTTCGAAATCATCACGCTAACTGGGTGGGCGCCCGCAGACAGCCAACCACAGCCTTTACGGCCAGGGAGCGCCAAGACGCGGCTTGCCGATGCTTTGGGTGCAAAAGAAACGTCTTTAAATAAGTCTAAAGACTGAACTGATGCGTAAACTATTTAACTGCCACAAAAATGACGCTACTCAAAAAGGCGATGAAAATGTCTGATGCACAGCCCAAGCCTGAAATACGTCCCGCCGTCTGCCCGATGCATGCGCAGCCTGATCACCCTAAGGTGAAACCGGCCCGCGTAGGGATTTTGGTGGCTAACCTTGGCACACCCGACGCCACTGATTATTGGTCCATGCGGCGCTATCTCAATGAATTCTTATCTGACAAACGTGTCGTCGATTATTCCGCTTGGATTTGGCAACCGCTGTTGCAGCTTATCATTCTGACAAAGCGTCCTTTTTCATCTGGTGCGGCCTATCGGTCGATCTGGAACGAAGAAGATGACGAAAGCCCTCTGTTGACGATAACGAAAAAGCAGACCGCTGCGATCAAAAAGCAGATGATTGACCGTTACGGCGATGATGTGCGCGTTGATTTCTGCATGCGCTATGGCAACCCGTCGACCCAGTCGAAAGTCCGCGAAATGGTCGAAGACGGCTGCACTAAAATCTTGTTTTTCCCGCTTTACCCGCATTACGCTGGTGCGACGTCTGCAACCGCAAATGACAAGTTTTTCAGCGCGTTAATGAAGGAAAAATGGCAGCCTGTCGCCCGTATCGTGGCGCCATATTTTGAAGAGCCTGCCTATATCGAAGCGCTCGCGCAATCGATTGAAAAGGCTTATGAAACCGTTGAAACAAAGCCTGAAAAATTGATTTGCTCCTACCATGGTGTGCCAGAGCGGTATTTGCGCGAAGGCGATCCTTATCATTGCCAATGCCAGAAAACGACACGCCTGCTCAAAGAGCGCCTAGGCTGGGCAGACACGGAAATCGCTACGACATTCCAGTCGCTCTTTGGACCCGAGGAATGGCTCAAGCCTTACACGGTCAAAGAAGTTGCCCGTCTTGCCAAAGAAGAAGGCATCAAAAGCATCGCGATTTGCGCGCCTGCCTTTTCGGCTGATTGCATCGAAACGCTGGAAGAGATCAACGAAGAGATCAAAGAAAGCTTCGAAGAGGCTGGCGGTGAAAACTTTACCTATATCCCATGTCTGAACGACGATCCCGCGCACATCGATGCATTGTGCGGTGTGATCGAAAAAAACCTAAAGGGTTGGTTGGGGTAAACTGCGATGAAAGTCACGCTAGCCACGGATGGCGCGACCGTCGATGCCGTTGATTTGGGTCCCTTGCTGGGACTTGAACCCGCTGACGTGCCCGCCAAAATGCGGTCAGGCGCAATCACAAGCCAGTCCGAAGAAGGCGCAGACGAGGATGCTGGACGCACACGTTTGACGTTTTGGTATGATGGTATCAGGGTCCGGATTACCTGCGATCAGGACGGAAACGTAGTTAAGACATCAAGGTCTTCAGCGACGAATCGTCATTAGGCGTTCACACGGTGATGATTCGCGTTTGCCGACATGATGTGAAAATTATCCAGCTGCTTTTCAAAATCCGACCCGAAACCACTGATATTGGGCGGAAAAATGCGATTTTCCCTCACCGTTTTCCAACTCTTGCCTCAATCGAAACATAATTCTCCGGCATATCTACAGTGTTTATAGTGAATGTTTATGGAGCGTGCCGCGTTTTGGCACGGAGTTAAAATATGACTGCGGCTAACCACTCTGACCTTGATGCCATACCCCAGGCGGGTAGTGAGGCACTCCCGGCTGGGACGAATTTATTGGGTGATCAATTTACGATTGAGCGCCCACTAAGCAGTGGTGGATTCGGAATCACATATCTTGCCGAGGATAACTTCCTAGGCCGCCGCGTCGTGATCAAAGAGTGCTACCCAGAGGCTTTCTGCCGCCGCGACGGCAAGAACGTCCTCGTGCGCTCCAATATTCACCACGAAAAATACCGCGCCATCGTCGAGATGTTCATGCGCGAAGCACGCAGTATCGCAAAGCTGCGCCACCCCAATATTGTCGGTGTTCACCGGATATTTGAGGACAACGAAACCGCCTACATGGTTTTGGACCTCATCCATGGCCGCGATTTGCTAAGCCTGATCAAGGACGACCACGACATTCTGAGCCCGCAGCAGATCAAAGAGGTTTTGGTCAAGACGCTCGACGCGGTCGAACTTGTTCACCAGCACGACCTGCTGCACCGTGATCTGTCGCCGGATAACATCTTGCTCGATAAATGGGGCAGCCCTGTTTTGATCGATTTCGGCGCAGCACGCGAAGAAGCAAGTCGCGAAACCCGCGCAGTTTCTGCTGTGTTGGTCGTGAAAGATGGCTATTCGCCACAAGAATTCTATTTCGCGGGCGGCAAACAAAGCCCCAGCAGTGACCTATATGCGCTGGGTGCCACGTTCTACCACCTGATCAGCGGCGAAGCTCCGCCGAATAGCCAGACACGTATGGCGGAATTCGCCGGTAAAAATCCTGACCCATGCGAGCCATTGGCAGGACGTTTCCCTGAATATGACCCAGAGTTCCTTGAGGCCGTAGACAAGGCAATGATGATTCTGCCAAAGGCGCGTCTGCAATCTGGTTGAATGCAATCACAGAACGGAACGACCGTGCGCGCCCACTGCGCATGAACCCAACAAACAAGCTCGACAAAGTTTTGAACCGCTTGGTGTCAGAGACAAATGAATACGTTCTCAACTCCCAGCCGCGCGACGTAAAACCCAAGTCTCGCAGGGCCGTGACATCACAGCCACGCAAGGTGAACTCAAAGCCGGAATGGGCGGAAGAATTCAACCGCGAGACATCAGAGGCCTCCAAGCCAATCATGACAAACCCGGCTAGAGTCCCGGCTAGAGTAGAGCGCGTCGTAACGAAGCCGGGTACGCTAGCTGTGCCTGCGAAAAAGCGGCGTAAGTTTTTTGGGCTTTTTGGTAAGCGCTAAATCCGACATTGAAACACAAAAAAGGGCGCCTCGTTTTGGGCGCCCTTTTTCGTTGTCGTGTAAATGGCTTCAGATCAAAAGAACCTGCGTGCCAGCCTTTGTCAGGTCATAAAGCTCTGCGATTTGTTCATTATATAGCCCGATACACCCGTTCGAGGACCGACGCCCAATCTTGCGCGTGTCGTGCGTGCCGTGAATACGGTAGTATTTCCACGTCAGATAAAGCGCATGTGACCCCATTGGATTTTCAGGGCCGGGGCCGATAAATTCCGGCCATTCCGGGTTGCGAATGCGCATGGCCGGTGTTGGCGCCCAGCTAGGTCCTTCAACCTTGCGGGTGATCGAAGTACGGCCCTTGCGTGTCAGATCGTCAGACAGCGGCACACTGGTCGGGAACAATTTATAAACTGACTGATCTTCAGACCAATAGTGCAAAGCGCGCGATTGTACGTCAACAAGGATAGCACCATTGCGCAGGTCACTAAAGTAGGGCTGCCAATCCAGGGACCGGAAGCTTGAAATGTTTCGCGTCACACTCGTGGTGATCTCGCTTTCGATTTCGGTCGAGCCTGCGGTTTGCGCCGCAGCACCCGTGCCGATCATTGCAGCAGATGCGGCCAAGAATCCGCGTCTGGAAAATTTATCTGTCATTGCAGTCTCCCTTTGGGGGTCTGATGTATTCGCTCTTTGCTTATTGTGTCTGAGAAAGCACCGCAATTCAAACAATCGTCATCCTACACTGTTGTGCCGAGTTGTGTGTTTGAAGTGTCATGCCAATCCGGATAAGGAAGATTAGTAAGTGAAAAGTGAGTGAACGTATGCTGCGACGCGAAATGATGTTCGGAATGGCCGCTGTTGGGTTAGCAGCTTGTGATCCCAGCCTTAACCGACCCTTGGGGGCGGACGGCATGCCGTTGCCATCCGTCTACCGGATTAGCGCAGGCGACACCGCCACTGTGCAATTTCGTATGTTAGACAGTGTGAATTCGCTGCGCCGCGCCGCTAGCGTGCAAGAAGTTCAACTTGATGCCCGCCTAAACGCCGCAGCGGCCACACACTCGCGCGATATGTCGGTACAAAACCGCCCTTGGCTTTTTGGTTCTGATGGATCCAGCCCACTAGAGCGTGCGCGTCGCGTCGGTTTCCCTGGGCGTCTACTGGGTGAAAACATTTCGGAATCGTTTGAAGCAGAGCTTCAGACGCTTGCCGCTTGGATGGCGCAAACAGATACCCGCGCTGTTATTCTTGACCCCAATGCCCGATTCATGGGGATTGCTTGGTATCAAGAAGAATCAGGCAAGCTGTGGTGGACCCTCAATATGGGCAGCGATCCTGCAATAGTCGCACCCATTATGGGCGCTGCGTCCTAAGAGTAGATGAAAATCTTGGTGCCCGTTTGCACCATGGCAAAAATCTCGTCCATTTCCTCGTTCTTGACCGCGATACACCCCCATGTCCAATCAGGGGTACCTATCCATTTTTCTGGTGTGCCGTGAATAAAGATATCGCCGCCCGGGCTGACACCACGGGCGCGCGCTGCGGCAACATCGCTGACATTGGGATAAGAAATACCAAGAGATAGATGAAACCGACTGCGTGGGTTGCGCCGGTCAATCCGGTATGCACCTTCGGGGGTGCGCCCATCGCCTTCTTCGGCTTTGTGGCCCGCCGGGGCGAACCCCAAGTCAAACTCATACGTTTTTATAAGGGTGCTATTGTGGATCAATTGCATCACGCGGTCTTGCTTAAATAACTGAATGCGCGTGACCTCTGGCCCCGTGTATTGCGGCGCTGCCGCTGTGCACCCAGCAAGGCCCAGCGCCGTGCCAACCACCATTGAACGTCTTGAAATCATTGCTCTGCCTATTGTTGCGGTCTGCGCCGTTTCAATCTGCATACAACAAAAATTGCTTTCACAATAGATGGATCTGACAGTTTGCCGTTATTTCCGCGTGAAAGCGGCAACAACTTCAGTGTGCGGGGACCACCGGAACTGGTCCACGACCTGCACCCACGGCATAGCAAAGCCCGCATCCACAAGCGTTTGCGCGTCCCGCGCAAAACTTACTGGATTACACGAAATCATCGCTACAATCTTCACATTGGACGCAGCCAACGCTTCGATCTGCGCCTCTGCACCAGCACGTGGCGGATCGATCACTGCCGCGTCGTAGTGGCGCAATTCATCCGGTTCCATTGGACGGCGGTATAAATCGCGGGCTTCGACTGTCACTCGGCGCAATTGATGCCCCTCGCGCCAACCTCGGTCGAGTGCTGCCGTCATTGCGGCTTCGCCCTCAACAGCATGAACCTCTGCCCGTTTCGCCAGCGGCAACGTAAACGTCCCGCAGCCTGCAAAAAGATCAATGATCCGCGAGGCCTTTGCAGTGATTTCCTCAACTGCTTTCAGCAATACCTGTTCACCATGTTTGGTAGCCTGCAAAAACGCGCCCGGTGGCGGCACAACACCAGTTCCACCGAAATATTGCGTCGGCGAATGGATCATCACGACCTGCTCATCGTTCCAAACCAGCCGTGAAAGGCCGTGATGGTTCGCCAATGCAGCCAGTTCGATCCGCAACTGCGGTGTCAGCTCTTTTTCGGTTGTTACCAAAACGTCTGGCCCGCGTGGCGCATCCGTCACGGTCAAATCAATCTCGCCTTTGCGTGAGCAGGCCAGAACGGTCAATGCCTCGAGCGCAGGAAAGCAGGCAATCAATGCGGGCTCAAGAAGTTGACATTCAGGGACGGCAATAAGCGTGTCCGATCCTTTGGCATGGAAGCCAATCATCGCGCCCTTTTTGGTGCGGCGCCCAGACAGCTTCGCACGCCGGCGCGATTGTGCTGGCGACGTCACGACGTCACGAAATTCTGGCATCAAGCCACGCGCGGACAAGGCCTTGGCCACAATATCGCGCTTCCAGTCTGAAACGAATGCGTCACTAGCATGCTGCAACGCGCACCCACCGCAGGTTTTGAAGTGCTTGCAAGGCGCGGCCACACGGTCCACCGATGGGGTTAAGATCCGCATCGTACCATCTTGGGTCACTTCGACTTCTTCACCAGGCAAAACACGCGGCAGCAGCGATCGCCCGTCAGAGGCGCGGCCCATTCCAAGATGGGTCAAACTTTCAATTGTCAGCATTTATTCGGCCGCATCTTTCACATTAATAAATCCGCCCGATTGCCGGTTCCAATAGCGGGCATATAACCCGTCTTGGGCCAGCAGGGCCGCATGGGTTCCTTCTTCGACAATGCGCCCAGCGTCAAGCACTACGATACGGTCCATTTGCGCAAGCGTGGACAAGCGGTGCGCAATCGCAATGACCGTTTTACCACTCATAATAGACTCTAATGCGGCCTGAATTGATGCTTCAACCTCGGAATCAAGCGCGCTTGTCGCCTCGTCTAACACCAAGATAGGCGCGTCTTTCAAAATCGCCCGCGCAATAGCGATGCGCTGCCGCTGCCCGCCGGACAGCTTTACGCCACGTTCACCCAGATGCGCATCATACCCTGTACGGCCCCTATGATCCCGCAAGTAACCGATGAATTCATGCGCTTCGGCCTGCCTTGCTGCATCCTCAATCTCGGCCTGCGTTGCATCGGGTTTACCGTATTTTATGTTGTCGTGGGCAGATCGATTGAACATTGCCGTTTCCTGCGTGACCATCGCTATCTGGCGTCGCAGGCTTTCTTGGGTGACATCACGCACGTCGGTGCCGTCAATCATCACCTTGCCAGCTTCGGTATCGTAAAGGCGCAACAGCAACGCAACGAGCGTCGACTTTCCCGCACCCGACGCACCAACAAGCCCCAGTTTCTCACCCGGCTTCACGGCAAGCGTCACACCATCTAAACCGCCAGGGCCGCCGCCATAGCTGAACGACACGCCCTCTAATGCAATGGCGCCTGACTTTGCCACCAGTTCGGCGGCGTCTGGTTTGTCGGTCAGCGTGTGCGCAGGGCTTAGGGTGTTCATCGCATCCTCAAGCTCGCCGACGTTGGCATACATGCCCATGAGCGTGAAACTGACCCATCCCGTCATCTGCGACAGGCGCAGTGAAATCGCACCGGCTGCCGCAATATTACCTGCAGTGGCGGCACCCGTGGTCCAGAAATAGAGGGTCATACCCACTAGAATGATAGGCAAAAGCCCGCCCAGCGCCATGAGCCAGAACCGGAACGACGCAGACAACCAACCGTAGCTGACTGCGGTGACCCAATAGCTGGCCATCGCGTCTGTCGCCGCGCGGTCTTCATGATCATCATGGGCAAACAACTTGACCGTTTTAATGTTTGTAATCGTATCCACGACCTGCCCCGTGACCATCGCACGGGTCGACGCCCGCGCCTTGGATCGCTTGCGAATAAGCGGCATGAAAAAGCGGATCAGGCCGATATATACCGCCGCCCAAACCGCCAGCAGCAGGGCGGAGCGTGCATCGATTGTGAACAACAAAATGACTGACGCCAGCAGCGATGCCAACGCAAAGGCCACGGTGTGGATCATATCGACAATCAAATCCGTAGCAGCCCGCGCAGCCTGCATCTGCTTTTGCGCAATACGTCCAGCAAAGTCGTCGTCAAAGAACGTTACCGACTGGCCCAACGAATGCCGGTGCAAACGCGAGAGGATCAAATTGCCCAACGCAGGTCCGACAACAACCGCCTGCATCACACCAGAGATACCCAGAATAATCGGGCGCAAGATCAGAAAAAAGGCCGTCACGCCAAGCAACAAAATCACGTTGTCTGAAAAATACGTCTCACCCTGCGAGGTCAGGGCTGCGTCAATCACCCACCCTAACATCAGCGCTGTTGCGACCTCTAGCGTGCCTGCAAAAGCAGACACTAATCCGGCCAAAAGCGTGACTTTTGTACTGCCCTTTAAACACCATCCAAGGAACGCCAACAGCGTGTGTGGTGGCGGTCCTTCTGCGGGTTCAAAGGGGTCGATCCAGCGTTCGGGTGTCATTTTCTTCCTTCATCACTTTGCCCCAGGAACCCGCCAGATTGGCGCGCCCAGAACCGAGCGTATTGTCCGTTTTGCGCCAAAAGCGCGTCATGCGTTCCGTCTTCGATAATACGTCCGTGGTCCATCACGATGATCCGGTCCATCTGGGCAATCGTCGACAAGCGGTGTGCGATTGCAATAACGGTCTTACCCTTCATCATCCCATAAAGGGTTTGCTGAATGGCGGCTTCGACTTCACTATCTAGTGCACTTGTCGCTTCGTCCAACAGCAGGATAGGCGCATCTTTCAATATAACTCTTGCGAGAGCGATCCGTTGGCGTTGGCCACCTGACAGCTTTACGCCGCGTTCACCGACCCGCGCATCATAGCCTTTGTTGCCCTCGTTATCTTCTAACTCCAGAATGAATTCATGCGCCTCGGCCTTACGGGCGGCATCAATCATCTGATCTTCGCTGGCGTTTGGATTGCCATAAAGGATGTTTTCGCGCACCGACCGATGCAACAGCGCGCTGTCTTGCTGGACCATACCAATGGCGCTGCGCAAACTGTCTTGGGTCGCTGCTTTAATATCTTGACCGTCGATCAGGATATGTCCCTGCTCTACATCATAAAACCGCAAAAACAGCTTTACGAGAGTCGATTTTCCAGCACCCGACTGCCCGACAAGTCCTACCTTTTCACCAGCGGCGATGGACAGATTGATCTGATCCAAACCACCGGTTTTCTTACCATAGTGATGTGACAGGTCGCGCAATTCGACGCCACCTGCAGTAAGGTTAAGCGGCTTTGCATCCTTTTGATCCAACAGCGTCACCGGCTGCGCAATTGTTTGCATGCCTTCTGACACGACACCCAGTTCGCGGAAGAAATTTGTCACCGCCCACATAATCCAGCCAGACATCGCGTTGAGCCGCAGCGCGAGCGACGTAGCGACCGCGACCAAACCGACTGATGCAGCCCCCTGCATCCACAGCCAGATCGCCCAACCAACAACGCCCACAACAAGAAAGCCGTTCAAGACCATCAGGCCCGCGTCCATGATCGTATAAAGGCGCATTTCAATTTTGAATGTGCGTCGTGCTTCTTCGATGGCCTCTTTGGCGTATTCAACCTCGCGGTTGTGGTGCGCGAACATTTTGACCGAATGGATATTAGTATAGCTGTCTACAACACGGCCAGTCACAGCACTGCGGGCGTTTGATGCCGCCTCGGACGCTGGTCCGATCCGGCGCACAACCCAAGTGAGCAGGAACATGTAGGGGACGATCCACAGAAGCAGTGGTAGCAACAGACGTGCATCCGCCTGACCCATTAGAATGGCGGCTGCGATAAGATATGCGATGGCGAACGTAATCGCATCGAATAGTTGGAAAACCACCTCGCCTGCTGCGGGCGGTGTTTGCATGATCCGGTTGGCAATGCGGCCTGCAAAGTCATCCTCGAACCATCCGACAGACTGGCGCAGCACATGACGGTGCGCGCGCCACCTGACCAAAGTCCCAAAGTTCGGCAAGATCGTATTATTGAGCAGCATGACCTGAAACACATGGACTGCCGGACGGACCGTTAGGATCAGGATCGCAACCACGATAAATTCGGTCCCGTAATCCGCCCATACCTGCGCAGGCGTGCCATCGGTGAGTACATCAACAAGACGACCAAGGTAGCCCAGGAGCCAGATTTCGACGAAGGCGATCACGATGGACACCAGCGCAGTGATCCAGAACACCTTTATGAACGGCTCTGCGTAGGCGCGCAGAAACGGGTAAAGCCGCTTGGGCGGCGTGTCGGTCTCTTCGTAGGGTACGTAAGGATCGACTAGACCTTCGAAAAACCGAAACATGGGTCTGCCTCTAACGTTTAGACGCCAGCTATAGCAAAGCTGCGTCTAGAGAAAAAGGAGTACCGAAAATCCGCAAAGGCCCAGCGCCATAACGCGCATGAAAATTCGCCACGCCGTGGGGTTTGTCAGCAAGAATGACAGCAACGTGCCTGCGACAGCCCAGAACGTGCAAACACCCAAATTAATCGTCGAAAAGGTAGCTGCGAGTGTGATTGCCTGCTGCACGGGTGCGAGCGTGGCGACATAGGCAGTCGCACTCAGGGCGACTGCCCAAACCTTGGGGTTTACCCATTGGAAAAGAATCGCTTCGACAAACGTGAACGGCTTGTCGGTATCTTTTGATTTAGCGGGATCAGCGCGCCACAGATTATACGCCATCCAGAGAATCCAAAGGCTAGCGATGATTTTCAGGACAACACCAAGTGCGGGTTGCGCTGTGATCAACGCCCCGACGCCAATTCCAGTGACCGCAGCAATGACCCCCACGCCAAGTGCAACGCCCAACACATGCGGCACGGTCCGCTGAAAGCCAAAGCGCGCACCGGATGCGGTGATCAAAATCACATTTGGCCCCGGTGAAAACAAACCAAAGAAAACAAATCCAATCAGAGGTAAAAAATCAGTCAATCAAATCGGCCTTCGTCAGGGTGAAACCAGAAGCGATCCAACGATCCTCTGCCAGCTTTAGGGCTTGGCCCAGTCCAGGGCCTGTCAGTGCTGGCATCAAGTCAGCGGCTTTCAGTGGAAAGGTTTGGTCTGCGGCATGCGCGATCGCATCACAAACACCAGCGGCAAGTGCTTGTCCAAGCGAGGCAGATTGCACCAGCAATGCATCCAACCCAGCGGCATGCCCATAACGGTAAGCGATCGTTGTTGGAAGGTCGCCAT
>RCNE010000771.1_pt1 | contig 18870 bp, 18 predicted proteins | sample 2041361 | NCBI WGS metagenome assembly RCNE01 (sample SAMN09708229, study PRJNA481090) | Marine sediment metagenome, whole genome shotgun sequencing project.
TATTACCTGCGTACAAAAGCTGCGGTAGATGCTATTAAGTTTACTCTGGATAACACCAAGAAAAAAGAGATCCCAATTAGCGTAGCTGCCGAAGCAGAAGTTGCCGCTGCAACGCTAGAAGCTGCAGTTGTATTACCGGTTGAAACCACACCAGTGAAGCAACAGGAAACAGATGCAGAACCAATGTCAAAAGCTGAAATGAAAGAATTGATCGCACGATCCAAGGAAGGACTTGCAGATGACGATTGTCTGATGTGCGGTTCATGAACGTAACCTATACCGAAATGCAATTGGCAGACTATACTATAGCGTTTCAGTTGTAGTGTAAATAGTTTTTATTGATTAAAAGACACCTCGGGTAGGTCTACCCCATTTCCAGGACCTATCAGCAGGTGTTTTTTTATGGATAGTGCTTTCAGGTTGAACTTTGTTGACCAGGGAAACTAAATTAACCGTTACTTAACAGCCAGAATTAGACTAAAAGAATACCAGATTTAATTGAAATATGAGTTTTAATTTTTGAGGTAAGTCGCCCTTCGAAGCCTAAGGAATAATATCCTAATAGGGCTTTTGTTCTATTTTTTGAAAATAGGTCTCACCACATTGTACGAAATAAGAATCAATGCGGTGTAAATCAATAAAAGTATAAAATAGTTGTCCATTGCCAGGGGAATAATAAAACTTCTAACATTATTATATACGCATCAAAATCATATTCAGATTACCAAATTGTAAAAAAAACATATAAAAAATGTTAAAATCAACAATTTAATTACCAAAAGGCAACCAAGTTCCAAATTCATTTGAATAAAGAGACTTACCCCTGGCGTATAACTTATGGTAATATCAAAAAAAGCAAGAAAGTTTAAATAAAATCATCCACCGTTTTATAGGCATTTATTACAGCTAATTCCCCTTCTTTATCCGGTAAAGAATTCCCGTGTTCCATCCCCATAACACCATTATAACCTTTTTCATGAATGAACTTAAAAACATTTTTATAATTTATTTCTCCCGTAGTAGGTTCATTTCTGCCAGGGTTATCCCCAATTTGAAAATAGGCAATTTCATCCCAGCAGGTCGCAATATTTGGAATTAAGTTACCTTCCTGGATTTGTTGATGATAAATGTCAAAAAGTATTTTGCATGAAGGAGAATTAACCGCCTTACAAATTTCATAAGCCTGAGGAGAACCTGTAAGAAATAAGCCGGGATGGTTTCTGAAATTCAATGGCTCCAGGACCATAGTTAAATTATGTGGTTCCAATAAGGCACTAGCCTGTTTTAAAGATTCAATGACATGAGTGGTTTGGAATCCCATTGATAAGCCTAAGTCCACATGTCCGGGAACAACAGTCATCCATTTCGCATTTACACGTTTGGCTACAATAATGGCTTTCTTTATATAGTCTAGAAACTCTTCTCTTTTCTCAGTATCCCCTGATGCCAGATTTGGTTCCGTCCAATAAATTTTATGTGCTACAAAAACACCCATTTCAATGCTCCGGGCTGCCATGGTCTTTGCCATTTCTTCCTGTAAGGAAGCGGAACGATGCATCATTTCATTGTCCTCAAAAGCAGTAAAACCCTCATCTGCCATGAAATTAAGTTGCGCTATTGGGTCTTCACCGGCACTATGTTTAAACATTCCAAGATGCGGCGCATATTTCAAATGAAAGTTATGCTTTAAAGGTGTTTTAGAAATTGAACCTAAGACAGAAAACCCTGTCAGGGACAGGGTACTTGCGGCGCAAGCTGTTTTATTTATGAAACTTCTTCTTTTCAATTAAATAAGTTATAAGGACCAATCTTTGCCACCTGTGAGTTCATTAAGATCGCCACATCCAATATATTCTCCGGGTACCGGTAGATATGCGAGCACTTCCTCTCCAACGTATTCCGAAGTTTTATAACCCCAAATCGTCATATCCCGTAGATTCTTTGAAAAGGAATAGCTGACTACTTCATCAGCCAAGGCCTCATTTTCTCCTTTAGCAATTGCCGAAGTATTTTTAATAGTCAGTTCCATATTATTTATGTCTTCATCTTCGCTGACCTTTAGTGCTGCTGCTAAGACGGGTTCCAGGTCTTCAGAAGTTAAATCATCTGCTTTCTTTTTGCCGGAAGCCTCTAAGGCCGTCTCAATGAATTTGTCAAAGGTAATTTTGACCATCGCTTGTTGTCCATCTTCCAAAACCTCGTTGTTAAAACGATCTATGAATACATGTACGTTCATTTCAGTGGCCGAAGGCGTATCAGTTTTGGGGAGAATGATATCTACTAGCTTGTAAAGTACGCTGCCCTGTTCTTCGGTAAAAAAATCAGGTTTCCAGGCAACTGTATTTACATCATTACACCCTTGAACAATGCTTAATAATGTCGGGGTGGCTATTGTATATCCCAGGGCAAGCCCCATATTTTTTAATGCTACTCTTCTATCCATTATAATAATCCTTTTTTAAGTTGTTCGGCAGCATGGTCTGCTGCACGAGCTGTGAATGCCATATAGGTCAACGAGGGGTTTACACAGGCTGCGGAGGTCATAAATGCCCCATCTGTCACATATACATTTTTGACGTCATGTACCTGATTGTATCCATTAAGGACGGAGGTTTTGGGATCCCTTCCCATCCGTGCAGTTCCCATTTCGTGGATACCTAACCCAAGAGCCCCTGGCCTGTCATAAGCTTCAACATCTCTAAGTCCGGCTTTTATTAGCATTTCATATGCTTGTTCTTTCATGTCTTTCCGCATCTTCCACTCATTTTCTTTAAACTCAGCATCAAATGTTACTGTTGGTAATCCCCAACCATCTAATTTGTCATAGTCTAATGTCATCCGGTTATCTTCATAGGGCAATACTTCGCCAAAACCACTCATCCCAAAGGTCCAGCCACCTGGTTTTAAGATAGCCTCTTTAAGATCTTTTCCATGCGATAATTCGGTAACGGCATCTTCCCAATTACCCCTGCTACCACTTCCCTGATAACCATATCCACGTATAAATTCTTTCATATTAGTATCCCCGCCGATATTCCGAAAGCGCGGCACATAGATACCATTAGGTTTTCTTCCCTTGTAAAATTTGTCTTCATAACCGTCATATTTTCCTGAGGCACCTACCCCCAGATGATGGTCCATAATATTTCTACCTAGCTGATCGGAATCATTGCCCATTCCGTTGGGGAACCGATCCGATTTTGATTGCATCAATATTGCTGTAGATGCCATGGAAGAGGCGCAAAGGAAGATCACCTTTGCTTTAAATTCAAAAGTTTCTTTGGTAACTCTGTCTATTACTTTTACCCCGGTTGCTTTTTTGGTATCGGGATCGTACATAACCTCGTGGACAATAGAATCGGGTCTCAGGGTCATATTCCCGGTGGCTTCTGCTGCCGGCAAGGTAGAAGAGTTACTGCTAAAATAAGCACCGAAAGGGCATCCCCGGATACACCTATTTCTATATTGACATCGGGTTCTCCCATCCCCGTCAAATTGTTTAGCACTGTTAATATGAGCCACTCGGCCAGCGGTGATAACACGCCCCCCAAAATTGTCGGCTACCTTTTCACGGACATGTTGTTCTATACAGTTCAATTCCATCATAGGCTCAAACTCACTGTCTGGCAATTGTGGCAGTCCTAAACTTTCCCCTGTTACCCCTATATAAGTTTCAACTTTACTATACCAAGGTGCTATATCTTTATATCGGACCGGCCAGTCTACGGCTACCCCATCTTTTTTATTGGCTTCAAAATCCAGATCGCTCCAGCGGTAGCTATGGCGCCCCCAAAGCAAAGATCTACCACCCACATGGTAGCCACGCATCCAGTCAAATCGCTTTGTTTCATTATAGGGATGCTCCAGGTCATTGACAAACCAAAAATTATGTTGTGCTCTTGTGGTATAACCTGTACGCTCTTGTTTTAACTGTTTGGCTGCTTCTTCCGGGGATAGTTCACCGTTATTTGGAAAGTCCCAGGTATCCATATTTGCGGTGGGATAGTCTTCACGATGCCTTACCATTCGCCCTCGTTCCAGAACTAGAGTCTTTAGTCCTTTCTCACACAATTCTTTTGCTGCCCAACCACCGCTAATACCGGTGCCCACAACAATTGCATCATACGAGTCCTGTTCTTCATTGTAATAAAATTTACCCATGTAGTACTATTGTTATTTGCTAAAAGTATCAAATATAAAATTAATTTTCTACATTTAAAGGCATATTAACTTTTGAAGTCTGCATTAAAACAATATGTGAACTGAGAATATAATAAAAGCCTGATTGACAAGGGTTTAACATCAATAATTACGATTCAAACCATTGAATTTCATATTAAGAATATTAGTATCCTAAGGATTATACAAACTAATAACTAACGAAAATATAAGGACTTATGAAAAGAAGAATATTCATTAGAAATAGCACCCAGGCCGGAATAGGTTTTTCTCTACTTGGAATTTATTCCTGCAAGGATGAAAAGAAAGCTGTAAAAGAAGAAGATAATGTTGAAAAAGATGCCCTTATGACTACGGCCCCATTTTTTAAATTATCTCTGGCACAATGGTCTATTCATAATATGATCAATGATGATGGTGTTGATCCTTATACTTTTGCCGCAAAAGCAAAGAATTGGGGATTTGAAGGACTGGAGTATGTAAGCCAGCTTTATGACAAAGAGTTAGAGCCTGCTAATTTTTCAGAGGAAGCCATGAAATCTTTTGTGGATAAGTCTAATGCAGAAGCAGAAAAGCACGGTTTAAAGAATATCTTGATAATGATCGATGGGCAAGGAGACCTGGCAACTTCTGATCCTGAAAAACGTAAAAAAGCTGTTGAAAATCATTATAAATGGGTTGATGCTGCGGCCTCTATGGGTTGCCATTCAATTAGAGTAAATCTTGCGGGGAGTTCGGATCCAATTGAATGGAAAGCCAATTCTATTGACGGGCTTACCCAGCTTTCGACATATGCAAAGACTAAAAATATAAATATACTTGTTGAAAATCACGGAGGACTTTCATCAAATGCTGCTATGCTCTCTGAAGTGATGACCCAGGTCCACATGTCAAATTGTGGCACCTTACCTGATTTTGGTAATTTCTGTATAAAAAGAAAAGATCCGGATGATTCCGATGCCGGCTGTGAAGAGAATTACGATAGTTATAAAGGCGTAAAGGAACTAATGGTACATGCCAAAGCGGTAAGCGCTAAATCAAATAATTTTGACGCAAATGGAAATGAGACTGAAATAGACTATGTTCATATGCTACAAATTGTTAAGGATGCCGGTTATACGGGTTATGTTGGTGTTGAATACGAGGGTACTGAATTAACCGAAGAAGAAGGGATTATAGCTACAAGAGATTTATTGCTTAAAGCATCTAAAGAAGTTACCTAACCTCTCATTATGTCCTATGAAAGTTTTTTTTAATCAACTTTTTGATTACAATTTTTATTGCAATAAAAAGCTTATCGAGGAGTGTATTAAGCTCGATAAGGTTCCGGAGAAAAGCATGATGTTATTCAGTCATATCCTTAATGCGCACAATATATGGAACGCAAGAATTCTTGGAAAACCTGCTGATTATAAAGTTTGGCAGATTCACCCTATTAAAAATTGGGGGGATATTCATTATGAAAACCAGCGAAGTTCTTTTGAAATAACTACGAATGCTACAGATTTTGAAATAAGGATAGACTTTGATAATGAAGAAGGAAGGCTTTTCACAAGTACCTTACAGGATATATTATTTCATATTATTAACCATTCTACACATCACAGGTCCCAAATAGCAATGAATTTTAGGGATAATAAACTGGAACCTCTCTCATTAGACTATATTTTTTATAAACGCTAGCGGAAAACTTCATGAATAAAAAGATTCAGGTTCAACTTTCTGTTATGATGTTCTTGGAGTTTTTTATTTGGGGTAGTTGGTATGTTACTATGGGTATTTATTTACCTAATAGTTTGGGGGCAAGCGACCCTGAAATCGCTATGGCTTATTCTACACAATCCTGGGGGGCAATTATTGCTCCATTTATTATCGGACTCATTGCAGATCGTTATTTTAATGCGGAAAGGATTTTGGGAGTACTACATCTTTTAGGGGCAATTTTAATGGTGCAGTTAGCTTATGCAACAAGTTTTAATGGATTTTACCCCTATATTTTGGGATACATGATATTGTATATGCCCACCTTAGCACTGGTTAATTCAGTTTCATTTAATCAGATGGATAATCCGGCAAAACAGTTCTCCTTGGTTCGCGTTTTTGGAACCGCAGGTTGGATAGTAGCTGGTTTAGCAATTAGTTATTTCTTTCATTGGGACTCTTTGGAAGGTTTAGCCAAAGGCTATCTTAGAAATACATTTTTAATGACTGCGGTAGCATCCGGCATTTTGGGAATTTTTAGTTTTACCCTTCCAAAAACACCTCCTTCAATAATAGGAAAAAGAAAAATTAGGATAGCAGATATTGTTGGATTGGAAGCCTTAAAACTTTTGAAGGACAGAAATTTTTTAGTGTTTTTTCTGGCTTCTGTATTTATTTGTATTCCCTTGGCATTTTACTATCAGCATGCTGGTCAATTCCTGGGGGAAATTGGGGTTTCGAACCCGGCAGGTAAAATGACAATAGGTCAAATATCAGAGATTCTGTTTATGCTTCTATTGCCATTCTTTTTTAAGAGGTTTGGCTTTAAAAATACAATGATTGTAGCCATGTTGGCCTGGACGGTCCGCTATATCTGTTTTGCTTTTGGAAGTGCCGGGGAATTTTCATTTCTTCTCTTCATCGGGATTGCCTTACATGGGATTTGCTATGATTTCTTTTTTGTATCCGGGCAGATATATACTGATAGCAAAGCGGGAACAAAATATAAAAGTGCAGCCCAGGGATTGATTACCCTTGCAACTTATGGAGTTGGTATGTTAATGGGATTCTGGATAGCGGGAAGAATAACGGATTATTTTACTCTGGAAGATGTATCACATAATTGGGAAATGATATGGATGTTTCCTGCGGCATTTGCCCTTGGGGTTTCTGTATTGTTTGCGGTATTTTTTAAAAACGAGAGAATTACCTATAAATCTTAGATATTTTATATAAATTGAGCCAACTCTTTTGGTTAATGCAAGAGATTATGAATCAGGAGAAAATGGCATGTTTTGTAAAGATTTTAAAGTAAAGATGAAAATTAGAAGAATAAAAATGATAAAATAAAATGGCAAAAAAAATTAGATTAGGAGTAATAGGTGGAGGAGGAGATTCTCTCATTGGGGTATTGCACAGAGTAGCTTCGCATATAAATGATAATTATCAAATAGTGGGTGGAGTTTTTAATCCCGTTTTTGAATTGAACATGGAATTTGCAAAAGAAATTGATGTTCCAACAAATAGGATCTATAACGATTTTGACACCCTTATTGAGGAAGAATTAAAGCTGCCTAAAGAGGAAAGAATGCAGGTTTGTTCAATTCTTACGCCAAATTTCCTGCATTTCCCAATGGCTAAGAAACTGTTGGAAAATGGGTTTAACGTGATCTGCGAAAAACCAATGACTACTACTTTGGAAGAGGCAAAAATTTTACAGGAGACTCATAAAAAGGCAGGGACGATTTTTGCTGTTACACATACATATACGGGCTATCCAATGGTACGTCAAATGCGTGAGATGATCAAGGAAGGTGATTTAGGCAAGATTCATAAAGTAGATGCCAGATACTATCAGGGATGGATTAATACAATAATCCACGACAAAGAAAAACGCTCATCTGTCTGGAGGCTGGATCCAAAAAAGGCAGGAATAAGTTCATGTATGGGAGACATAGGGGTACATGCTTTTAATCTTATTGAGTATACTACAGGTTTAAGAGTAAACTCCTTGTTGTCTGATTTCAATTACCTCTATGATGACAACCAAATGGATGTAGACGGTACTGTATTATTGCGCATGGGAGAACATATTAAAGGTGTAATTAGGGCAAGTCAGGTGGCCACAGGTGAAGAAAATGGATTGGCAATTAGAATTTATGGTGAGAAAGCCGCTTTTGTATGGGAACAGGAAAGACCTAATTTTCTCTTTAAGTTGAGTGATACAGAACCAACACAAATATATAAACCGGGGCATGGATATAATTCTAAGCTGTCACTTGATGGGACTAAATTACCGCCAGGACATCCCGAAGGGATTTTCGATTCCATGGCTAATATTTATTTAGGAGTAGCCCGGGCTATTCGTGGAGAAGATTATAATGACGGCGAATTCCCAACTATGTTAGATGGTGTTCGGGGGCTTAATTTTATTGAAGCTACCGTGGAGTCTAATAAAAAGGGTAATGTTTGGGTGAATATGGAATAAAGAAAATGACAATATCTAAAATAGACTCCGAATTCCAGGGTCTTTTTTAGATAGTAACTTAACGTTCAAAAACCTTTTCAAAATATTCACATACAACGATCATGCTTTCCCTTGGAACTCGCCCATATGCTTCCAGTTCTCTGGTATATTGATCCCAGTGTTTATTTTTCCAATACGCTATTGAAGAATCGCCCTCCCCTTCAATTTTTGAATAAGATTCCCTAATACTAAAAAATGGTTTAAGACGCACAGCTACCGTTCTTAAAATACATTTGGCATCTCCTTTCCAATCTGTTAGTACAGTGAAATCTCCAATCTTGGGAAGCGGTTCCTTTCTATTTTGAAGCCCTAATAAGGAATGAGAAGCAGCTCTTTTTTTCCCTGACAAAATTAAATTAAGAGTTTCCTTTACTTCTTTTTCATTTTCACCAATTTGGGTTACTTTGGGTTCATGTGAAAATGCGTATTCAAGGTGATTATCTAAATAGTCTCCCCACAAATTTCTAGCTGATGCATTTTTCATACAATATACACTTTTGATTCAGGAATTTTTTCCCGTATTAATCTCTTTTGCAGCATGATTGACTGCCCTGGCGGTAAAAGCCATATAAGTAAGGGATGGATTCACACAGCTGGCAGATGTCATAAACGCGCCATCTGTGACATAAATATTAGGCACGTCATGAACCTGATTGTATTGGTTCACCACAGAAGTCCTCGGATTCCAACCCATACGTGCTCCACCCATTTCATGAATGCCAAGACCCGGACCTGTAGTTTCATCAAAAGGCTTTATGTCTTTGAATCCTGCGGCAGCAAACATTTCTGTAATTTGTCTGACAATATCTTCCCGCATTTTATATTCATTTTCTTTAAATTCAACATCAAAGTCTAACTGAGGTAGTCCCCACTGGTCTTTTTCGGTTTTACTCAGGGTAACCCTGTTGTCATGATAGGGTAGCATTTCACCAAATCCTGTAGCACCGATTTCCCAGTTTCCTGGTTTTAAAACAGCCTCTTTTAAGGTTTTGCCATAACTGAGTTCTGCTACTGAAGCGGACCAATCCTTTCTGCTTGCGCCACCCTGATAACCAAAGCCTCTTAGGTAGTCTTTCTTTGAATTTTTCGCATCTATATTTACAAATCTCGGAATATAAAACCCATTCGGGCGCCTGCCTTTGTAATATTTATCCAGATGTCCCTCTACCTTGGCAGAAGCACCTAATTTATAGTGATGATCCATTATATTTCTGCCCAATTGGTCATGTTCATTACCTATACCATTAGGAAAACGCTCGGATTTGGATTGCAGTAGGATTCCCACTGAGGCCATTGCAGAAGCACATAAGAATATCACCTTTGCCTCAAATTCATATTTTTCATGGGTCTCTTTGTCAATAACCCGCACCCCTCTTGCTCTTTTGGTATTATCATCATAGATAATTTCATAAACGATAGAATTAGGCCGCAAGGTCATGTTTCCTGTTCGCTCCGCTGCGGGTAAAGTAGAAGAATTACTACTGAAATATCCTCCGAAAGGACATCCGCGCCAACATCTATTTCTAAACTGACAAGGGGTTCTGCCCTCAATATTGCCCTCTTTATCTGTAATATTTGCCACACGTCCAATAGTGAGTAACCGGCCATCATCATACTCCTCAGATAATGCATTTTTTAGATCTTCCTCGGGGCACATAAGATCCATTGGTGGATGAAACTTACCATCCGGGAGTTGGCTTAAACCCAGTTTTTCTCCGCTAACGCCTATATATTCTTCTACTTTATCATACCAAGGAGCGATATCCTTATAGCGTACGGGCCAGTCTATCCCAATGTTTTCTTTTAGGTTCGCTTCGAAGTCAAGATCACTCCATCGGTAACTTTGGCGTCCCCATGTTAATGATCTTCCTCCTACCTGGTAACCACGAATCCAGTCAAAACGTTTTGTCTCTACATAAGGATGCTCCAAATCATTCACGAAGAAATGTTTTACGTCTGGGTTAGGTGCCCAATTTACCCTTTTTTGCTTGTGATATTTTTTCTTGTCCTCCCTGGATAGTTTATTATTGTTAGGAAGATCCCATGTGTCCATATTCATTGTGGGATAATCTTCAATATGCTTAACCATACGTCCCCTTTCAAGGACCAGAGTTTTTAGACCTTTTTCACATAACTCCTTGGCAGCCCATCCTCCACTTATACCGGTGCCTATAACTATGGCGTCATATTTCTCCTTCCGATTCATGCTATATTTTTATATTAATTCTGATGTAATTGCTATATTTAACACTTCCCAAGTGAAGAAATAATAGTTGAATTTTTACACATTAAATATAGGATTTAATTTTTGAAACTTAATAAAATGCAAATTTGATTAACCAATTAGGACACACCCATGAAAACAATTAAAGGACCCGCAGTTTTTTTAGCCCAATTCGTAGATAGCAAAGCCCCGTTTAATTCGCTCGATGGTATGTGTAAATGGGCGTCGGACTTAGGGTATAAAGGTGTTCAAATACCAACGTGGGAAGGCTTTTTAATTGATTTGGACAAGGCTGCTGAAAGTCAGACCTATTGCGATGAATTAAAGGGGACAATTAATTCATACGGATTAGAGATTACTGAATTGTCTACTCATTTGCAAGGGCAGTTGGTAGCTGTAAACCCTGCTTATGACCTTATGTTTGACAATTTTGCTCCTGATGCTGTAAAGAACAATCCTAAAGCGCGTACTGAATGGGCAATAGATGTTGTTAAAAAGGCGGCTACAGCAAGCAGAAGATTAGGATTAAGTGTACATGCCACATTTTCTGGAGCGTTATTATGGCACACATGGCATCCATGGCCTCAACGGCCACCCGGATTGGTAGAAATGGGTTTTGAAGAACTGGCAAAAAGATGGTTGCCAATATTGAATCATTATGACGAGGAAGGGGTTGATGTATGTTATGAAATTCACCCCGGAGAAGACCTCCACGACGGGGATACTTTTGAGCGGTTCCTAACGGCAACAGGAAATCATAAGCGGGTAAATATACTTTATGACCCAAGCCATTTTGTTTTGCAGCAATTAGATTATATTACTTATATAGACCATTATCACGAATTTATTAAATCTTTTCATGTTAAGGATTCGGAGTTTAATCCCACCGGCAAAAAAGGAGCTTTTGGAGGCTATAATGACTGGGGCGAACGTGCCGGCCGTTACCGTTCTTTGGGGGATGGACAGATCGATTTTAAATCTATTTTCTCTAAATTAACACAATACGGATGTGATGTATGGGCAGTAATGGAGTGGGAGTGTTGCATAAAAAGTCCGGAACAAGGAGCGCGCGAAGGAGCAATCTTTATTCAGGATCATATCATAGAGGCAACTCAGAAAACTTTCGATGATTTTGCCGGGGGTGCCATTGACAAAGAAATGCTTAAGAAAATCTTAGGAATTTAAAACAATACGAATATGAAGGAATTTATGATTCTTATAGTCGCAATTATGGTGATTATAGTTAGTTGTAAAGGAAAAGAAGAAAAATCAGCCAACGAAACAACTACTGAAATTTTGGTAAGTGAGGATGGTCAGAATATGGATCAGGATGAATGGACGGTACTGTTCGATGGCATTTCTTTTGATGGATGGCATGTGTATCCCGGCAATGAAGTTCCTGCTGCATGGCAAATAGAAGATGGAGCTATGCGGTTAAGGCCAGAGGACGTCAGAATTGATGGCAACAGGTTTAATCTGGTGACAGACAAAGAGTACACAGATTTTGTTTTATCTCTGGAATGGATGGTTACAGAGGGGGCAAACAGTGGTATTATGTGGGGGGTTGTTGAAGACCCTAAATACATTGAACCCTACGATACAGGACCTGAAATACAGGTGTTAGACAATATTAATCACCCCGATGCAAAAAATGGCAGAACGCACCAGGCAGGAGCGCTATACGATATGATTGCACCGTCTGAAGACGTAGTAAAACCTATTGGGGAATGGAATACCTTTGAGATTACAATTAATCATAAAACCAATGAAGGTATTATAGTGCTTAATGGTAGAATGATTGTTGAATTTCCTGTTAATGGGGAAGGATGGGCGACAATGGTAGCTAATTCAAAATTTGCGGATTGGGAAGCTTTTGGAAAGCACAAAACCGGGAAAATTGCCCTCCAGGATCATGGTGAAAAAATCAGCATAGGATATAGAAATATTAAAATAAAAGAACTTTAGCAAAATGCTCTGTATATAGTCCTATAACTTAATGAAGTTTTGGAGCAATGCCTATTAACAATCAATACTTATGAAACATCTACTTTTTACATTACTTCTAATACTATTGGTGTTTAGCTGTAAAGACAATTCTGCAAAAAATATAACAGACAAAAATGCAGAAATGACATCTGAAATAAATAAGAAAAGTCTTTATGATGTTGTTTTTTTCGATGTGAATGACACCATATTTGAACCGGATGTCACTGATAAAGTTATAATGGAAAGTAGATTAATTCCTAATGTAAATCTCATCAACGAAAACCAATTTTCGTCTGAAAAGAGGAATTTTTTTATGCATGGCCTTGGCGTTCTTAACATTTCGGATAGCAATAACTACTATTTCCGATTAACAAGTAATGGCAAAGTGAAATTACAATTAAATAATGTGGACTTAATAGTTCATTCAAAATCGCATTCCAATGCATTTAAAGAGGGCGAAAGATATTTGCCGGAAGGACCGGCGGTTTTTGATTATGAATATTTTCCGGGAGATCAAGATCCTTATCTGGTTCTGGAATGGTCAAAGGATGGGAAAACTTTTGAAGTGATCCCGGATAGCATATATTCCGGAATAGAGGTGTCTAAAGTAAAACCTATGGAAGGGTTTGAAGAGGAATCCAACACCAATGAATTAAGTAATTCGTTAAGTGAGGAAGAAAAGAAAGATGGTTGGAAGTTATTGTTTGATGGAAAAACTACAAATGGATGGCATACGTATGGCAAACCAGGAAGTATTGGAAGTAAATGGCAGGTTGAAAATGGATTACTGGTTTTTAAGGGAAGAAAACGATATGAATATTTCATTAATGATCGAAAATTTGAAAGAGGACCTACCGATAAATATGGAGATGGAGGGGGAGAAATTATAACAGATGAAGTATTTGAAAATTTCGAATTTACTCTCGAATGGAAATTGACAGATGGAGGGAACAGCGGTATATTTTACACAGTTCAAAATGAAAATGAAGAGGAAGCTTATTACACCAGTCCTGAGATGCAAATCCTTGATAATCAGGGCCACAAAGATGGGTTAATTGATAAACATAGGGCCGGAGATCTTTATGATTTGATACCTACAAATAGAATTATTGCTAAGACACAAGGCACATGGAATAAAGTGCGAATTATAAAGAATAATGGGAAAGTAGAGCACTGGTTTAATGGGACACAAGTATTAAGCTATGATCTTAATTCCAATGAGTATGCGGAATTAGTGGCAAGAAGTAAATTTACCAGCTATGAAAACTTCATAAATTCAGGGCCAGGGAGAATTTCCTTGCAAGACCATGATAATAGAGCGTATTTTAAAAATATAAAAATAAAGCCATTATAAAAAAATAGCACTCCTTAAATCATCTTAAAGTGAGGTTACTATCTTGGAAATTCTGATTTTCCAACCCTTACTTTTTTGTACATTTGTCGAAACTTAATTATAGTTAATGATCCAATCCATGACAGGATTTGGGAAGCATGTTATACAGCTTCCTTCAAAGAAAATAACGGTAGAGTTAAAGTCGCTGAACAGTAAATCCTTAGACCTTAATGCCAGAATGCCGTCAACCTACCGCGAAAAAGAATTGGAAATGCGCAAAACCATTGCCAATTCGTTGGTTAGGGGCAAGATAGACTTTAACCTTTATGTAGAAATTACTGGCGACGAAACAACCTCCAAAGTTAACGAAGGAGCTGTGCGGCAATACATGAAACAGCTACGGACCATCGCTGACGGAGATGATGCGCATTTACTGGAAATGGCATTGCGCTTACCCGATACATTAAAGACGGAGCGTGATGACCTGGACCCTGAAGAATATAAGACCATTCGGCAGGCGTTAACAGCTGCTTTAACTGAAATAAATTCCTTCCGGTCAGAGGAGGGTAATGTTTTGGAAAGAGACTTTCAGGCTCGTCTACAAAACCTTAGTACGCTCTTGGAACAGGTAGTTCAGATGGATCCGGAACGTATTTCTGGAATTCGTGAACGATTAGAAAAGGCGGTAGCCGATCTTAAGACAGAGGTTGATGCGAATCGATTTGAACAAGAACTTATATACTATTTGGAGAAATTCGATATTACAGAAGAAAAAGTTAGATTGGCGAATCACCTGGAGTATTTTAAAAGTACGTTACAATCAGAAGACTCCAATGGTAAAAAATTGGGATTTATAAGTCAGGAAATGGGAAGAGAAATCAATACAATAGGATCAAAGGCTAATTATGCACCAATGCAGCAATTGGTGGTTCAAATGAAAGATGAGCTCGAAAAAATAAAGGAACAAATGCTCAACGTACTGTGAAACAGGGAGGTAAACTTATTATTTTCTCGGCTCCCTCAGGAAGCGGCAAAACAACAATAGTAAAACATTTATTAAAACAGGAGGAGTTAAATCTGGCATTTTCCGTTTCCGCCACTTCCAGGCCAAAAAGAGGAAAAGAAAAACATGGGGTAAACTACTATTTTATATCAATAAATGAATTTAAAAGTCATATAAAAAATGATGATTTCCTGGAATGGGAAGAAGTATATAGAGATAATTTTTATGGGACATTAAACAGTGAAGTAGAGCGTTTATGGGCGGAAGGTAAGAATGTAATATTTGACATTGATGTCGCAGGCGGTTTGCGGATTAAAAAAAAATATCCCAATAAGACGCTGGCGGTATTTGTAAAACCACCAAGTGTAGACGAACTAAAAATAAGACTTAAAAAGCGCAGTACAGAGAGCGACGATAAAATTAATATGCGTATTGCAAAAGCTTCTGTGGAATTGGCTACGGCTCCACAGTTTGATAAAGTAATAAAAAACTACAATTTGGATGTTGCACTTAATGAGGCACATAAGTTAGTCGCAAATTTTATTGGGATAGCGCGGAAGTAACTCTGCTGAGAAAAAGCCTTGTAAGTTGTATAAGACAAATTCTCCTGGTATATAAAAATACGAATAGAATATAGCCATTCTTTATGAAAAAAATTGGTCTTTATTTCGGGACATTCAACCCAATACATGTTGGACATTTGATAATTGCCAATTATTTAGTTGAGTTTTCTGATCTTGATGAAGTATGGTTTGTGATTACACCACAAAGTCCATTTAAAATAAAAAAGAGCTTACTGGATAATAACCATCGCTACCAAATGGTGTTTGAAGCTGTAAAAGATTATCCCAGACTTAAGGCAAGCAGAATTGAATTTGATTTGCCTCAACCAAATTATACTATAAATACCTTAGTTCATTTGGGAGAGAAGTTTGGTAGTGACAACCAATTTTGCCTGATAATGGGGGAGGATAATTTAAAGGGATTCCATAAGTGGAAAAATTTTGATTTAATATTGGAAAATCATGACATTTATGTTTATCCCCGAATTTCTGATGGTTCTTCAGATCACAAATTTATGGGGCATCCAAAAGTAAGATGGGTAAATGCGCCCATAATGGAAATCTCTTCCACATTTATTCGCAAACAACATAAGTTGGGAAAAAATATTAGGGCAATGCTGCCAGATGCGGTCTGGGCCTATTTGGATGAGATGAATTTTTATAGATAGCATCATGATTTAAAAAAGGCCCGGTGCGATGAACACCGGGCCTTTCCAAAGTTGCTATAAAAGGGGTAAACTTTAACTGCTGTTACGGAGGAGAATTATAGGAATTCTCCGTCTTCACTGATCTTAACTCTCATTGATTTTTCCCCATTTTGCAATTTAAGTTTATAATTCTTTTTGGCACCCTTTTTTTCTGAATAGGTGACCCGATAAATATCGCTTACTATTTCCCAGTTAGGAAAACGCTCTAACAATGCTTTAGATACAGCGGTTGGTAATTTAATGTCGTTGTATTTTTCAATAGTTTTTAAAATCTTGCCATCAGCATCATATGCGGCTACTATCTTTCCATCGGGAATGTAAAACGTTACGGTATAGTAATCATAATCATCCTGATAAAAGTCTTTTGTTGTTACATCATAAGCGGCAGCTTTACGTTGTAGCTTTTGAACAGGTACTGCAGCCACTTTGTTATCAGTTTGATTCAAATACTTGTAATTTACAGCAGTAACGACTACTTCAGATAATTCCTCCACTTTAGTGACTTGTGAATATGCCACGCTAGTTAGGCCAATAACTAATAAACTAAGAATAAATTTTTTCATAATTCCAGATTTAGATGTTGATAAATTTTACGCCTTGTAGCGTAACTCTGGTTAAAAGTATAAAAGTTAATATTCTTGTGAAATGATCTTGGTCAGTTCAACTATTGGGATCAAACAAGGTAACCTGATAGGAATAATCCATTAACACCCCGTTAATCTCCACATCAGTAAGGGTAATTGTATACGATGAGTCTGTAGTTACATTGGTATTGATGTTTTCAGGTACCCAGACAACGGTAGGGTCTCCATAGGAGTTGCTTAATGCCTCAATTTGAAGGGCTATATTATTGTTATTTGCGTCCAGCATTGAAACCGTGGTGGAAGAAAAATTTGCCCCGGCAATTGAGAATGACCATCTTGGGAAAACAAGCCTATCCGGAATATATCCTAGGTGGCCAAGAGATAAATTCGGGGGCGTCGGACGGCGGAGTGCCAGAATTTCCCAATACCCATATGGCATTGGACCTATTTGTGTTGCCAATACCTATTTCTTGTAACCGAGGCCATAATAACCATCTCCTATGGCCCACAGGGCCATTATCTGCTCCCTGGTCTCTAATATATGAATCAATAGCCTCCGCATTTTTTGTCATAGTCAAAAGAGAATTACCAGCACCTTCTTTACCTTCAGTAGTGTAACATTTCCATGATGAAGGTGGGTCGTGGTCTAGCTGATCATTGGCATTCATAATTAAAGCAGCCAACTGGGCTTTATCGCTTTTCGACATGTTCTCCGAAATTATATTATTTAAACCTACCACCTTTCTGTAGTAATCCAGTCGTTGTAGTATTTTAGCTTTGGTGAGTTCCGGAACGATTCCAGGGACACAGGAAGGCTCGTCGCCAGTCCATGACATGTCTGATCCGGATGTCTGAGAAGCCAGGTAATAATTCAAATAAAGATTCTTTGCTTCTAGCCGGACAGCATTGTCAATTGGTATTTCTTGTTCGGGTTCTATCTGCTGGTTGTTGTCCTGTTCTGTTTCATCCTTGCTGCATGAAGTAATAAGGATGAGAAAGCATATAACAATTAAGGAATAGCAGGCCGATAAAGAAGATGGAAATTTCATAGTAATGACTTGTTGCTTTCCAAATAACGCAATCACTACCAAAATGGTATTTATTTTTCGATGAACGGATCAGGCATGCTACTTAGTCCGTTAATGCAGATGTTTTGGTAAGTGTATCCGTTCCTGAATATTTATCATTTGTATTTTAGTGCCACGCCCTTTTTTTTAGGATTTTAATCCCGTTAATTTCTTCCTGGCCAGTTAGAATAATATTCGCCATCATTTTATTCTTCATTGTAGTAAAACTGACAAACCTGGAGGGCGTAGGTATCAAGATCAAAATCAAAGTACCAGGTATTTTTTCCCACAGGCTCTTTTTTAACAACTTGCTTAAAATATTGTTGAGGTAGTTCAATCGTTATCTCTTTTAACTTATCGCTTTGTTCAGCTGTTGGGGAGCAGTAAGGTCCTGCCTAAAAATGATACTCGTACTCAAAGTGCAAAATAACAGTAAGAAAGCTTTTGTCATGATTTGATTATTTTCTGTATTATAAAGAAATACAATATCGTAATTTACCTAAAATTAGCCATTTGTTTACTTAAATTTAAATATTATACATCCGACATATAGATGAATTACGGATTCACAGACATTTTAGAATTGATTGGCTCTCTGGGGTTATTCCTCTTTGGGATGAAAGTAATGAGCGATGCCTTGCTAAGGCTGGCAGGTAATAAAATGCGTTCTATTCTTGCAACTATGACTTCTAACCGGTTTTTAGGTATTACAACCGGGTTTCTCATCACATCTGTAATACAGTCTTCCTCCGCCACTACCCTTATGGTGGTAAGCTTTTCAAATGCTTCTTTACTAACCTTGCCGGAGGCTATAAGTGTAATTATGGGCGCCAATATAGGTACCACCATTACGGCATGGTTAATTACACTCCTGGGTTTTAAGGTAAGCATGAGTTCTATAGCACTTCCTTTAGTAGGCTTTGGGTTTTTGTTTACGTTTTCAAAGAAAGACAACACAAAAAACTGGGGTGAGTTTATCATAGGATTTGCAATTCT
>RCNE010001098.1_pt1 | contig 18800 bp, 16 predicted proteins | sample 2041361 | NCBI WGS metagenome assembly RCNE01 (sample SAMN09708229, study PRJNA481090) | Marine sediment metagenome, whole genome shotgun sequencing project.
CGTCTTGGCGATCTTATGCGGGGCGAACGTGCGACTTTGGGCAAGTCCTTGCTCGACGTACAACGCGAATTGCGGATCAAAGCCTCTTATATCGCTGCAATCGAGAATGCTGATCCTGACGCGTTTGACACGCCCGGTTTCATCGCGGGTTACGTGCGCTCCTACGCGCGGTACCTCAATATGGATCCCGACAAAGCGTTTACGGCTTTCTGTAACGAGAGCGGATTTAGCGTGGCCCACGGCATGTCTGCCGATGCATCGGTTATTAACAAGCCCACACGCGAAGAACGTCTGAGCCGCAAAGCCGAACATGATATATTCTCCCGTCCCGTGATGCCTTTCGCCCCGGGTGGGGATGGATTTTTTTCCCGTATTGAGCCTGCGGCGATTGGGTCCACGGTCATATTGGTCGCGCTGATCGGTGCAATCGGTTTTGGCGGCTGGAGCGTTCTGAAAGAAGTGCAGCGTGTGCAGGTCTCCCCCGTGGATCAGACCCCTGTTGTGCTTTCCGACCTTGATCCGCTGCAAGCAAACGCGGTTACACAACCCTCACCCAACGGTATTACAACGCCCTCCGTCCTCGCAGATGCGCCACGCGTCGAAGCATTGGACCGTTTGTACCGTCCTGCGGCATTGGATGTACCCGTCCTTGTCGCGCGCGACGCGCCGATTGCGTCGCTTGATCCGCGTGAGGGAGGCCTATTCCAGACCCCTGCGGCGCCTTCGCTTTCCGGCGCTGTTGATATCGCCTTGGCGGCTGCACTTGAAACACCGACACCAACTGGTGCCTTGACTGTTCCGCAGGTTCTTGAGGGCCCTGCACCTGCTGTTCAGGTTGTGGCATCTGGTGAGACTTGGGTGCGCATCACTGCCGCCGATGGCACCAGTATTTACGAGAATGTCATGCAGAAGGGCGACATATTTGATGTGCCTGCTCTCGAAGAAGCACCGCTTCTGCGTACAGGTCAAAGTGGTGCCGTATTTTTCGTGATGAACGGTGAGATTTTTGGCCCCGTAGGCGGTCGCGGTAGCGTGACGTCAAACGTACCATTGCAGCAGCAGGCCCTTGCAGAGCTCTACCAGCCTGTATTGCCGGGTCAAAACGATGCAGTTGAGACAATGGTCGCCGAAATGCGCGCTGTTGCACAGCAACCTGCGGCAGAAGAATAAGCCACACAGTTAAGTCTCCCAAATCGGTATATTTTTTCAGCTTTCCATTGCGGCGCGGGCGATGCATGGCTACTTATAGCTTGTCTAAACTGTCTAGTGAGGTTGACATGTCGCTCAATCATATCCGTCCTTGGCGTAACATCTATCGCCGTAAGTCACGCCAGATCATGGTCGGCAATGTGCCGGTTGGGGGTGATGCTCCGATCACCGTGCAGACAATGACGAACACCCTCACGACGGATGCCCGCGCGACCATCGGGCAGATTCAGGCGGCCGCAGAGGCGGGCGCGGATATTGTGCGTGTATCTGTGCCGGACGTCGAAAGCTCGGCCGCGCTCAAGCAGATCGTGCGCGAGAGCCCTGTTCCCATCGTGGCCGACATTCACTTCCACTATAAACGCGGTATTGAGGCGGCAGAGGCGGGAGCGGCATGCTTGCGTATCAATCCCGGTAACATCGGTGATGAAAAGCGCGTCAAAGAAGTGATCAAAGCGGCGCGCGACAACAACTGTTCAATTCGCATTGGCGTGAACGCGGGATCGCTGGAAAAGCACCTGCTCGAGAAATATGGCGAGCCGTGTCCAGACGCGATGGTCGAGAGCGGTTTGGACCATATCAAAATCCTGCAAGACAATGACTTTCATGAATTCAAGATAAGCTGCAAAGCGTCTGATGTGTTCATGGCTGCCGCTGCCTATCAGCAGTTGGCTGAAGCCACGGATGCCCCGATCCACCTCGGGATTACCGAGGCGGGGGGGCTGATCTCCGGCACTGTCAAATCCGCCATTGGCATGGGAAATCTTCTGTGGATGGGCATTGGCGATACGATCCGCGTTTCGCTCTCTGCTGATCCGGTGGAAGAAGTGAAGATGGGGTTTGAGATACTCAAATCCCTCGGCCTGCGGCATCGCGGTGTGAATATTATTTCCTGCCCGTCCTGTGCACGGCAGGGGTTTGACGTCATCAAAACTGTCGAGACATTGGAAAAACGGCTTGAGCATATCAAGACGCCGATGAGCCTCAGCATCATTGGCTGCGTGGTAAACGGCCCCGGTGAGGCGCTCATGACAGATGTTGGGTTCACCGGCGGTGGGGCTGGCTCCGGCATGGTTTATCTCGCGGGTAAGCAGAGCCATAAGCTCGACAATGAGAAGTTGGTCGAGCACATTGTCGAACAAGTTGAGGCCCGTGCAGCCACGCTTGATGCGGAAGCAGCTGCGGCCGAGGACGCTTAACGCATTCCCAAACCCATTTGCATGAGCATTTTACGCACAGGTGCAGCGCCGTAAAGCGCGCTGAGGCCTGCGGCGCGGGCGTCTCGTGCAACAGAACTGCCAGCCTGACTGGCGCGGTTGAGCAGATCAATACCGCGTACGCGCAGGGTAATATCGCCGTAGCGCGTTTTGTGATAGGCCTCCAACATATCCGCATCGCCCAGGCCGTCAGGCCGCTCCTGCGCAAGGTCCAGAAGGGTCGCGATATCGTTGAGCGACATGTTGAGCCCCTGCGCGCCGATGGGGGGCATCACATGCGCCGCCTCCGCAATCAGTGCGACACGCTCTGCATTCAGACGATCAGCGTGCTGGCTGATGATGGGCCAGACCTGCCGCGGCGTGACCAAGGTTAGGGGGCCAAAGTGATGGGTGGACCGGATGGAGGCTTCTTCCTCGAACGCGGCCACATCCATTTCCAGCCGTTCTTGGGCCAGCCTTCCGTCATCCATCCAAACCACAGCGGAGCAGGGTATGCCGTCCCGGTCGGGCAGGGGAACTAGGGTAAAGGGGCCACCCGTGCGGTGAATTTCGGTCGAGACGTTTTGGTGCGGGATTGGGTGCGTGACTGCAAAGACCAGCGCCTTTTGTCCGTAGCGCTGGGTGCGGACGGGTATTCCTGCGGCAGTGCGCATTGGTGACCCGCGCCCGTCTGCCGCAATCACCAGCTTTGCCTGAATGGTTGTGTCATCGCTTAGCGTGACTTTTGCGCCAGTATCACGGGTGAACAGACGCTTGGTCCCGACGCCAGCGCGAAAATCTACGGTATCCAGCACATCAAGACGCGCCATCATCTCGCGGCGCAAAAGCCAATTGGGGAAGTTCCAGCCGAAAGGCATGTCGGAGATTTCCGAGGCATCAAATTCGCGGGTCACACGTGGCTCGGGCTCGGCCCCCCCTGCATCAATAATGCGCATCACTTGCAAGGGGGCGGCGTGGGGTGCGAGGCTGTCCCAAAGGCCTGCACGCTCCAGCAGCGACCGCGCGGGTTGCAGCATCGCGGTGGAGCGCTGGTCTGCACCATCCGCAGCGCCATCAGTGATGGGCGGTGTTGGGTCTACACAGATTACCTTAAACCCTGCCGAACCAAATGCGGCGGCGGCGGTTAGGCCCGCAATGCCCCCGCCCGAAATGAGAATGTCACAGGTATCGGTCATGGAATGCCTTCCTATTGCAGCAACGTGTGTAGGAAAGAAGATAGGTCGTCAGTGTGATATTGCACATGCGGCGCGTGCGCGCGTGTGGGCGCTACATGGACCGTGCGCATGCCCAGATCATGTGGCACGGCCAGATTGCGCGGATCATCCTCGAACATTGCAGATACCTTGGGCTTGAGCTTATCGAGGGTAAAGACGGCGTCAAATGCACCGCGCTCCGGCTTGGGCAGGAAACCAGCGTGCTCTACACCGTAGATTGCGTCAAACAAACCGGAGAGGCCCCGCGCTTCCAAGACCCGCTCGGCGTAGGGGGCGCAGCCATTGGTGTAGACGATGCGCCGTCCGGGCAGGGCGCTTATACGTGCGGCGAGAAGCGGATCAGGCGTGAGGCTGTCCATCGAGATGTCATGCACGTCAACGAGATATGGCTCGGGATCGACGTCATGCTCGCGCATCAGCCCCGCAAGTGTGGTGCCATGGGTCTGCCAATAATGCACGCGCAGGCACGGTCTACACCAACGGCCTCCATCACCCATTTGGTCATGCGCACTTCGATCAGATCGAACAGGCGCGCCTCGGGCGGATAGAGGGTGTGATCGAGGTCAAAGACCCAAGTGGTCACGTGGGAGAAATCATCAGCAGACATGGCCCTGTCGTATGAGTATGGCAGCCGAGGTGCAAGAGGGCGATCAAGGCTAGGCGCACCGCCCATCTGCGGTTAAGGTTCGGGGAAATTGAATGAAAAGGCGCGTTTATGCCCCCTGTGATACCCTCCAGCCGTTCCGGTCAAACTGATGCGTACTCTATGATTTTGGACGCAATCGATACAGGCGTATACCGTCCTGGTGACCGTCTGGTGGAGAGTGAGTTGGCCGAGCGCTTGGGCGTATCCCGCACGCCGATACGTGAAGCGTTACAGCGCCTTGAGACGCAATCATTGTTGGTGCGGGACGGGCGTAGTTTGATCGTTGCTTCGCTTGATCATAACCAAATGGCCGAGCTTTATGTCGTGCGTGGCGAGCTTGAGGGATTGGCGGCGCGTCTGGCGGCGCGCAATGCCACCGAAGAGGAGGTGCGCCTCCTGCGTGACATGGTGGAGGCGGACAACGCGTTGTTGGAGCATCCCGCTGCCTTGGCACGTGCCAACCGGCGGTTTCACAAACAAATCCATCTTGCCTCGCACAACCGGTTTTTGGTGCAGCAATTGGATTTGGTCCACCGCTCTATGGCGTTGATGGCGACGACATCATTGGCGGTGATCGGGCGCGGGGAGATCGCGCAACAAGAGCATGATTGCATCGTATCGGCCATTGAAGCACGGGACGGCGATGCGGCTGATGCAGCGCTGCGTGCACATATTTCCGTGGCCTTCGCCACCCGCCTTAAACAAGAAGCGGACAAACGCGAGGCAGAGGCCTGACTAATCGGGGGGTGTGATACCGTGTTCGGTTTTGTCCCAGTAGAATGGTTCAGCCACAATTTCTTTGATCGCCTTATACGCCGATAAAGCGGCCATCGGGAAATAGAGCGGCATGGTCAGCACATATGGCATAAGATGACGGTGTTCGCGGCGCGATACCGCGACGAGCGAGATGGCCAGATTGACCCCTTCGGTGAACACGAAGAACCAAGCCATAGATAAAGCCACGGGCGCACCGAGCGTGAGGGCAACAGGATGTTCGAACCCTGCCAGCAGAATCCAAAACGACCACAGCAGTGGTGCAAAAGCGAATTGTGCAAAAGTCGCGAGCAAGAGGGTTTGCACGCCCAAAAACCGGATCAATCCGAGATCGCGCAACAGGGCGCGTGGGTCGCGCATATGAACCAGCCATGTGATTGCAAATCCTTTGAGCCAGCGTGAGCGTTGTTTAACCCATGGCCAAGCGCGGCAGTTTGCCTCCTCAAAGGTTACGGTTGGGATCAACTCGGTCACATAGCCGTGGCGCGCTAGCCGGATGCCAAGATCGGCATCTTCGGTCACATTATGCGCGTCCCAGCCGCAGAGCTCTTCAAGGATGGGTCGGCGAAAAAACAGCGTTGTTCCGCCAAGGGGGATGACAAGGCCAAGCCGCGCCACACCGGGTAGGATCATGCGCCACCAGCTTGCATACTCGATGGTAAAACAGCGCGATATCCAGTTCGTTCTGGAGTTGTAATAGTCGAGAACCCCTTGCAAACACGCGACATTCGCAGGCGCGTCCTGAAACCGCGTTACGACTTTTTCGATCTGGTCAGGCTCTGGTGCGTCTTCGGCGTCCCATACCCCGATGATGGAGCCACGGCAGAAATCGAGCGCGTAATTGAGTGCACGCGGCTTGGTTGTCAGCTCATTGGCGCTGGGAACTTCGATCACGGTGATCCAGCTCGGCAGCTCTGTGCGCGCCAAGGTTTGCTGTGTGACCTTATCGCTTTCCTCCAATACGAGTACAATTTCGAGCTGTGACTTGGGGTAGGTCAAGCGGGTCAACCGCTGGATCAGCTTTCCTGCGATTTCCTTCTCATGCAAGAGCGGGACAAGTACGGATACTTTGGGCAGGGGGAACGCAGCGCGGGGGGATTGTGTCGTGCTGTCGGTGCCTTGTGCCATCTTTGACATTTGCGCGATAAAGGCGGCCCCCTTTAACACTGTACTCATGACGAGTGTTACAAAGGCGAACAACACGCCAATTGTGATCGTCCATGCAGGGGCAAAGACGAGGGCTAAGATGAGGCCGCCCAGAATTGCAGAAGCAACCAGTTTGCGACTGCGCGATCTAGGGTTCCAGCTGCGACAGCTTTGCGCGGCTGGCACGCGGGTCGCAGCCTTTTGCGCCAGCTCCGAACCATAAAGCACACCGATATGCGTGGTGATCTGCTGCTCCTCGACCAGCACGGGAAGCATATGTCGCCCACGCTCTCCAAGACAGGTGCGCAACCGCTGGAAATCATCAGGATGCTGGATTCCGACCAGTAGAACATCCCCGATGCGAAGCCACGGCACACAGCGATACTTAAGACAAATTGCGGAGGGCAGCGCCGCGCTGAGCGAGGGATCAGGAGGATCGGTGGTCAGGTCTGCGACTGGAATATTGTGCTGACGGGAGAGCATTTGCAGGATGTCAGCGGGGGAGGACAGTCCTTCAGCGACAAGGATTTCACCTAGAGGCGCATCGATATGGCGCTGTAGATCGAGGGCATGCACCAGATCGCCCTGAGTAATCATGCCAGCATTGACCATCACACGACCCAGCGGCAGATATTCTTTTGGAGGGACTGCCGCTTGCGGATAGGGCAACCGGAGGAAAAGGTCGCTCATTGCAGGCCTATCTGGGATGTTTCAATTCTATCGAAACGATCCCAGATAGAGATTAAGGATTGATTAAAATTGTCTTGATCGGGCGAGCTGTTAGCCCGCTGTTGCTGGCGCGCGCGCAGCCATGGCCTCTGCAAATCGCTCAAAGAGATAGTAGCTGTCTTGAGGGCCAGGGGAGGCTTCAGGATGGTGCTGTACGGAATAGACAGGACGCCCCTCCATACGTATGCCGCAGTTTGACCCATCAAACAGGGAGGTGTGCGTCTCAATCACGCCTTCGGGCAGGGATTGCCCGTCAACAGCAAAGCCGTGGTTCATGGAAGTGATCTCAACTTTGCCGGTACCCAGATCCTTAACTGGGTGGTTGGCGCCGTGATGCCCGTGGCTCATTTTGACTGTTTGTCCACCAAGAGCGATGGCAAGCATCTGGTGGCCAAGGCAAATGCCAAACATTGGCAGGTCGGATTTGTTCAGCACGTCTTGAATCATCGGAACAGCATATGCACCCGTTGCAGCCGGATCGCCGGGACCGTTGGAAAGGAACACACCGTCAGGCTGATGCGCCATGATATCATCATAGGTGGCGGAGGCAGGCAAAACCGTCACATCACAGCCCGCAGACGCAAGGCAGCGCAGGATATTGCGCTTTGCGCCATAATCGATAGCGACAACTTTATGCTTCGCATCTGTTTGGGGCTTATACCCCTCCGGCCATGCCCAACGCATCTCGTTCCAGCGGTAGGATTGCGCGCAGGTGACGTCTTTGGCCAAATCCATGCCCTTAAGACCCGCAAAACCTCGAGCGGCTGCAACAAGCGCCTCTACGTCGAAGTTTCCGTCTGGATCGTGGGCAAGTGCCGCATGAGGCGCGCCCTGCTGGCGGATGGCACGGGTGAGGCGGCGTGTATCGATCCCGCCAATAGCAATGCGCCCGCGTGCGGCCAGCCAGTCGGATAGGTGCTGTGTCGCACGCCAACTGCTGGGGTCTGTTGGCATCCATTTCACGACCATTCCTGCGGCAACAGGGTCCGCCGTTTCGTCATCCTCAGAGTTGGTGCCGGTATTGCCGATATGCGGAAAGGTGAAGGTGACAATCTGGCCCGCATAAGAGGGGTCCGTCATGATCTCCTGATAGCCGGTCATGGCGGTGTTAAAGCACATTTCGGCCACGGTTTGCCCAGTAGCTCCGAAACCTGCGCCGTAGAAAACCGACCCGTCAGCAAGGGCAAGGCAAGCGGTGGGATGTGTTGGAGCAGCGGGGGCCATGGTCATATCCTTTGTGGGGAGGGGCCAGCAGTGGCCCGCAACGTGGACGAAGTGCTGTGCACCTCATTTGGCAAACGATTGATACCTATAGCGCCCGAAGGGTCGGGTCAAGATCATGGTCTAAATGAACAAGTGATTGTATACAGTGGGTTAAGCCCTTCCGAAACGCGTTGCAACTAGGGGGGCGATTGGGTACGGTCTGCGCTCTTGGAACGCTTAGATTTAGAGGCACTCTCATGGACCTTCGGACCCGTATCTCAACAGAGCTTAAACAGGCGATGAAAGACAGAGCCGCAGAGCGGCTGTCGACATTGCGTTTGGTGAATGCTGCAATCAAAGACAAAGATATCGACGCGCGTGCCGAAGGTAACGACGACGGCGTAGGCGATGCCGAAGTGCTTGCGATCCTTGGCAAAATGGCCAAGCAGCGGATGGAATCCGCGCGCGCCTATGAAGAGGGCGGCCGCCTCGACCTCTCAGAGCGGGAGCGTAACGAGATTTTGGTGATTGAAGAGTTCCTGCCGCGTCAGCTTGACGAGGCCGAGACCAAAGCCGCAGTAGATGCAGCTGTAGCGGAAACTGGCGCAAGCTCGATCCGCGATATGGGCAAGGTGATGGGCATTCTTAAGGCCAAATACGCAGGCCAGATGGATTTCGGGCGCGTCGGTCCACAGATCAAGGACCGTTTGTCTAACTAATTTGGTCAGCGATGATCATCGGCGTAAAGCACGCTGTAGATCATCGTACAGCTCGATCCGCTCTTCCTCACTTAGAAATGCGCCGATCTCCACTTCGCGGCCTTTGCCGCGCAGTGTGACATAATGGGGCACGGGTCCCTCATCTTCATATTTTGTGACTTGGGTCCAGTAACGGTCACAATCCCATTCCTGCACATCCCCTTTTGGGTTGGTGCGGATGAGTTGTGCCGTGGTCTCCCCCAGCACCAGCTCTTCATTGATCTGCCGCGCTCTGTAATTGCGTTGTAGCGCCCAATAGATCCCCCAGACCGCCGCAAGCGTAAATGGCAGTATCCCCCAAAGGATTGGGGAGCCAAGCAAGGGCAGGGCCGGGATCGAGATCAGCGTGAATGTCGACAGAACAAAGGCCGCCATGCCCCGTGCAGGCAAGGAGTTGTGCGGCCAGAGCCGCATGATTTGCGGCGTGCTGTGAGGGGGTGTGGTCCACTTGTAGGGCATGATTGAGTTCTAGCGTAGTTTAAGCGTCGATCAATGCGACAAAAGGTGAGGGAGTTTCGGAATAGTATTATCAGACCTGTACAGAATTCCGATTTTGGAAATTTCCGTAGTCAAATTGGTCAGATCATTGTTGTGCTTTGCGCAAGAAAAAAGGGCCCCAACCGCCGTTGGAGCCCCCGTACTGTTTATATGATCAGCCTCTTAGTGACCGTGGGATTTATCCCAATCCGACTGCACTGGCAGCTGCTCGAACGTGTGCTCGGGCGGCGGGGACGGCAGTGTCCATTCCAGCGTATCCGCGTACTCGTTCCACGGGTTGTTGGCCGTGACGCGCGCACCGCGGGTCAATGTCCAAGCAATGATGCCGAAGAAGAAGATGAACGAACCGAAGGACAGGAATGCACCCATGCTTGACCACCAGTTCCAGTATGCAAATGCATCCGGGTAGTCGATGTAGCGACGTGGCATACCCTGACGACCCAAGAAGTGCTGTGGGAAGAAGGTCAGGTTTGCACCGATAAACATCGTCCAGAAGTGCAGCTTACCAGCCCACTCAGGGTACATGCGGCCCGACATCTTAGGCAGATAAAAGTAGATACCTGCAAAGATCGTAAACACAGCACCGAGCGACATTACGTAGTGGAAGTGAGCAACTACATAGTAGGTGTCATGGTAGTAGCGGTCCACAGCTGCTTGGCTGAGCACGATGCCTGTTACACCACCAACGGTGAAGAGGAACAGGAAGCCGAAGGCCCAGAGCATTGGCGTCTCAAACGAGACCGAGCCGCCCCACATTGTAGCAATCCACGAGAACACTTTGACGCCTGTCGGCACCGCAATGACCATGGTGGCCAACATGAAGTAGGCTTGCTGATCCAACGACATACCGACGGTGTACATGTGGTGTGCCCACACAACAAAGCCAAGTGCACCGATCGCAATGATCGCCCAGACCATGGGCAGGTAACCAAACACAGGCTTGCGGGCGAATGTCGCAATCACGTGAGAGATAATGCCGAAGCCTGGAAGGATGATAATGTACACTTCAGGGTGACCGAAGAACCAAAGGATGTGTTGGTACAAGACCGGATCACCACCGCCTGCTGGATCGAAGAAGGCAAAGCCAAAGTTACGGTCCATCAGCAGCATCGTGATTGCACCGGCCAGAACGGGCAGGGACAGAAGGATGAGCCAGGAGGTTACAAAGATCGACCATGCAAAGAGTGGCACCTTGAACAACGTCATGCCGGGGGCACGCATGTTCAGGAAGGTCGTAATCATGTTGATCGCACCAAGGATCGAGGATGCACCGGAGACGTGGACAGCAAAGATTGCAAAGTCCATCGACATGCCGCCCTCTTTGACGGACAGCGGAGGATACAAGACCCAACCCACACCAGAACCAGCCTGACCGTTACCGCCTGGAAGCAATACGGAACAGATCGCGAGCGATGTACCGGCGACATAGAGCCAGAACGACAGGTTGTTCATCCGTGGGAACGCCATGTCAGGCGCACCGATTTGGAGCGGCATAAAGTAGTTGCCGAAACCGCCGAAGAGCGCCGGAATGACGACAAAGAACATCATAAGAATGCCATGACCGGTGATCAGAACATTCCAAAGGTGCCCGTTAGGCGTACAGGTTGCAGTGGAATCAGCAATGAAACGCGCGCCTTCCATACACATGTATTGGACGCCGGGGTTCATCAGTTCGAGACGCATATAGATCGTGAATGCGACAGAGATGAATCCGACAAATGCGGAGACGATCAGATAAAGAATACCGATGTCTTTGTGGTTTGTGGACATGAACCAGCGGGTGAAAAACCCGCGCTCGTCTTCATGGTCGTGCCCGTTAATGGCTGCGTCTGCCATGCGGTGCCTCCTTGGCTTGTATTGAAATGCAGATACGCCTGTTGGCAAAACGCACTGCGGACTTGGCTTTCTTCTAAAACCAAGTGCGCCACAGAGCAATGGGCGCGATGGTCGCAGCGCCAAGTATTTTACATCATTTGCTTAATATCACCCTCAAACAGGCACGGCCTTGGCTATTCGGGAATATTAGGTTGTATTTGATCGAGAAGCGCTGTGCTGAGTGCGCCGACATTAACAATACCGCAAGCTTTCTTACCGAAGGTGATCCGCAGCCCAATGTAGGGTGCGACTATTGTGACCTTTCCTGAACCATCATCAGACCTGACTGCTGTGGATACCCCTGCGTTCGAGGGCGAAGCACCCGTTTTGGCGAAGGTAGAGCGGCCTATGCCGACTGTGGACCGCGTCGTCAGCCTCACGCCGGGGTTTGTATATGTGTTTAACCACACAACATACTAGAATGATTATACAAACCGTTCCGTCGCGGAACAGTTGGCCTCTTCCAACGCGCGCACAAAGACCCCGCTGGCAGCGGTATTTCCAGTTATTGTGCGCGGCGCATGCTGCTGAGGCGTGGTGTCGATATTACAGTTGACGGTACCCGCGGGGAAGGGGCCGCGTTTAATGTACGATTTCCAAAGCGTGAGGGTGTGGAAAGTGATGGGTGACATGATTGAGCCAGTAAATCGAGTTTTACTGATCGACGACGACTCGGTTACGAACATGATGCATCGCCGAGTGATTGAGCGGTCGGGGCGCGCGAAAATGAGTGATGTGGCCACCGATGGTCAAGATGCGTTGGACATGCTCAAATCCGACCTCAAGGAACGCCTCCCGTTACCAGAACTGATTTTCCTCGATATCAATATGCCAGGTATGGGAGGGTTCGAGTTTCTTGAGCATTATGCGAACTTGCAAATTGATCCAGATGCTCAGCCGATCATCGTGATGCAGTCCACAGCTCTCTTAGACGCGGATCACGCCCGTGCGAAAATGGACCCCAATGTGCACAGCTTTTGTGATAAGTCTTTGCGGGCGGCGAAGCTGCTTGAGCTTGTAAAGGAGTTCCAGCTCAGGACGGCGCGCAAACGCCCCGCGGCCTGACTGCGCCAATTTATGGCTCTGACAGGTTCGGCAGCTGCCCAAAAACTTCGGCGAAGCTCCTGCGCAGGGCCAGATCGACGTCGTCCATTGCGACGGGCAGGCCCAAATCAACAAGGCTTGTGATGCCAAAATCTGTAATGCCGCAGGGAACGATGCCATCGAAGTGAGACAGGTCAGGCTCCACATTAATGGAGAGGCCATGAAAGCTGATCCATTTGCGCAGCCGGATACCGATGGCTGCGATCTTGTCTTCGGCAGGTTGCCCCGTGATGCTCATAGCCTTCTCCGGGCGACTGACCCACACGCCCACACGCCCTTCGCGGATTTCACCAGCCACATTAAACTGGGCGAGTGTGGCGATGACCCAGTTCTCAAGCTCTTGGACAAAGCGGCGTACATCGCGGCCGCGCGCGCCGACGTCGAGCATTACATAAGCCACCCTTTGTCCAGGCCCATGATAGGTGTATTGCCCGCCGCGTTTTGTGGTGAACACGTCAAATCGGTCGGGGTCCGTAAGGTCGGCACTTTTCGCCGATGTCCCCGCCGTATAAAGGGGGGGGTGCTCCACAAGCCAGATACATTCCTGCGCCTGACCTGCCAAAATTGCAGCCACGCGTGCCTCCATCCATGCTTCCGCTTCGCGAAAGCCGGTGAGCCCGGGGGAGGTAATCCATTCAACCATAACTGTATTCTACTGTTGACTGCACAAAGGGGGAAGGGGCCTTAAGCCCCTACCGTCTCATTGCGCTCTGCCAGTACTTTTTGCAGCATTTGCGCATATGTCTGCTCCCCTTGAGCGCCGGTCAAAAGATACTTTCCTTCAAACACCACTGCGGGGACGCCTGATATTCCGCGTTCCGTCCAAAACTGCTGCCGTGCGCGCGTTTCGCTCGCGTGGCTACCGCTTTTCAGTACCTCTTGTGCTGCGACGCGGTCCAATCCCACGCTTGCTGCAATATCGGCCAAAACATCATTGTCCGAGACATCGCGGCCTTGCGTAAAATGTGCCTCAAAAAGTGCCATCTTTAAGGGATGTTGCAGGTCATGCGTTTGCGCCCAGTCCAAAAGTTGATGCGCTGCAAATGTGTTCACGATTCTGCTATCGTCACCGAATTGAAAATCAATCCCAAGGTCATTTCCGATACCTTGTAGGTGCGCCCGATTTTGTGCGCTCTGCTCAGGAGAGGCTCCATATTTTTCGTGCAAATGTTCCCGCAGGTTTTGCCCGTCGGCCGACATCGCCGGGTTAAGCTCGAACGGATGCCAGCGGATATAAGCGCCAGTTCCGGTAGCACTCAACGCTTGCTCTAATTGACGATACCCTACGATGCACCACGGGCACATTACGTCTGAAACGATGTCGATCTGGATTGGTTCTTGCTGGTTCTTGGTTTCGGGCATGTTAGGTCCTAAACATATGATTGATGTCTAACATCTGTCCGATCCTCGTCGGATACAAGAAGCGGATCGGATTTCTCTCTCCGTCTCGAAAACACGGTGCCCTACAAGTATGTACGAACTCATGTTGTTTTGTTCAAAATTGCCCCTTGAGGTATCACGCCGCCCGCGCTATTGCGTCCCCACCATCCATGGCGTGCGGTCGTGGCGGAATGGTAGACGCGCAGCGTTGAGGTCGCTGTGGGGTAACACCCGTGAGAGTTCGAGTCTCTCCGACCGCACCAATTTATATCTTTAAAGATCAATAATTTTTGCGTAATCAGTGAGTTGAGATGCTCTTGGTGGTACACGCAGGAATGCGGATGGCTAAACCCCAGAAGAACAAGAGCGGAATTTATCAATACCGTGTGCGTGTGCCTTCCGACGTAGTTGAGGCCTTTGGAAGGGAAAACACAAAGAAAAGCCTGAACACCAGAGACCCTGTTGAGGCCAAGCGGTTATTCACTTTGATGCACGGCGAGAATGAGGCCATCTAGGCGCAGCTACGAAAAGGGTCAGTACGTCTAAGTCAGAGGCTAATAGTCGCGCTGAGAGGCGATCATTATCGCAAGTGGTTGGGGCAGTTTCACGACAATGCTGGCGATACCGCAGCCTATGAGAATCTCAACGAAATGACCGAAGGGCTTGAAGACAACGACGCTAGGTTGGTTGTGTGGTACGGGCAAGCTACTGATGCCTTGCTGCTCTCCAAGGGTCTAAAGATCAGCGCGGAGCAGCGGACAGCTCCAATCCGTGAGATGCACAAGGCGGATGTCCAAGCCCGTAAACAGCTCCAAAAGAATACTGAGGGTGATTGTAGAGACAACTCTGACGCTAACAGGTACCCAGAATGGGCAGTTGCCGCGGATCGCAGGTCGGGTCTTTGGTATGCTGAACTTTGACGGTGACATGGTATATTTCGGTGATCTGGCCACGTGTCTGCACGTCAGTCGGGCCAGCACCAGCATTCGCACTCTTGAAGAACGGGGGCTGGTGAAACGCATGTCAAAGCCGGGTGAGCGACAGGACTTCTTCCAATTGGCACAAAATCCCTACGCGACCATGCTGCTGAGCATACAAGAGCGCATTCAAGCCACCAGAGACGAGATTGCTCAAACCATCGGTAGCCTGCCAGCAGATGCCGATGCCAAAGATCGACTGTCGGCCTATGCCGAATTTAATGCATCCTTGGACTCTTCTGTTGCAGTTGCATTAGATCAATTGAACACGAAGGCAGCTCAACAAACAGAGCTACAGAAAAATGCACCAAAGGATCAAGCTGATGACAAATGATGCATCAAAATCGACCGAAAAGGACAGAATTGATACGCAGTCCAAAACAGTTGGAACTGTCGGCGGTTCAGATACGGTACAAGATTCGGCAAATATGCCGCCACGCGCACTGACTTTTACGTCGGACAGTGGCGCATCTCGGTCTACTTGGATCGCTGCTTTTCTGGTGATTGCGATTGTGGGGTGGATGGGCAGCGGCTTTATTTTTCCGTCCCAGAATACTGACCCTGTTGTTGCGCGCGAAGATCCACAACCCGTTGCCGTGGCAGTTACATCATCGCTGGCCGAAACGGTGACCCAATTCTACCGCGCAGAAGGGCAGGCCCTACCAGATCGCGAAACGATCATGCGCGCGGCGATATCCGGTGATATTGCGGAGGTTCTTGTAACCAAAGGCCAGGATGTCGACGCTGGCGCGGTGATTGCGCGTTTTGATCCGGCGAGTAACGAAGCAGACGTCAACCGTGCGGCTGAGGAACTGGCCCGCGCCCAAAGGGAGTTTGACAATGCCGAAAAGTTACTCGAACGCGGCGTTTCAACGGCAGACCGCGTGTCCCAAGCGCGGGCTGCTCTCGCGTCCGCTCAGGCTCAGGTGACGGAAGCAGACCAGGACGCAACGGCCTTGTCCATTACTGCCCCTTTCGCTGGCCGGATCGAAACTCTCGATCTGGATGCAGGGGAGTTCGTATCCGTCGGTACAGACGTTGGGCGGTTGGTCGACATCACACCTCTTACCGTCGCCATTCAGGTGCCACAGCAATCGTTGACCCGCATCTCCGTAGGCCAGACAGCAAGGGTAAATTTCATTACAGGTGAAGAACGTGAAGGGTCCGTCACCTTCGTTGGCACCTCTGCAGCATCAGAAACACGGACGTTCCTTGCCGAAATTGAAGTCGCCAACGACGATGGTGCTATTCCTGCGGGCATTTCCGCCGAAGTGATCATCCCGACTGGCGAGGCGACTGCGCATTTTCTTTCACCGTCGATTGTCTCGCTCAATACGCAAGGTACGCTGGGCGTCAAAACCGTCAATGCCGACAATGTCGTCGAGTTCTTTCCCATTGAGGTGGTGAAGGCGCAGATCGATGGCATTTGGGTGACAGGTTTGCCGGAAGCTGTTGATGTGATCACTGTGGGTCAGGGGTACGTGAACGAAGCCGAAGTTGTAGCCCCCTCTGCGCAGGAGCAGAAATAATGGAAAGCATCATAAACGCTGCCTTTTCGCGGTCTCGTGTTGTGGTCATTGCCCTTCTTATGATCCTGACAGTCGGCGCGTTTGCGTATGTTTCGATCCCGAAGGAAGCGAACCCCGAAGTGCCGCTGCCGCTGTTCTATGTATCCACTGGCTTGGACGGCATCAGCCCGACAGATGCAGAAAGGCTCTTGCTGGAGCCGATGGAGACGGAGTTCGCTTCTATCGAAGGTTTGGACAGTATGAAGTCTGATGCCTCCGAAGGATTTGCCAGCATCCAGCTGGAATTCCTGCCAGGCGGCGACAACGATGAAGCGCTGGACAAAGTGCGCCAAGCTGTTGATCGCGTAGAGTCCGAGTTGCCGGAAGATGCGAATGACATCACGGTTACCGAGATCAACACGGCCCTTTTCCCAATCTTCACCGCAATCTTGTCCGGTCCCGTACCAGAGCGGACACTGAACACACTTGCAGAGCGGCTGCAGGAAGAAATCGAAGGCTTGGAAGGTGTGCTGGAGGCCGAGATTGGTGGACAGAGATTCGAATTTCTCGAAGTCCTCATCGATCCAACTGTCTTCCAAACCTATAACCTTTCGTTTGACGAGCTGATCGGGCAAATCCAGCGCAATAACCGGCTGATTGCAGCGGGTGCGATCGAGACAGGCTCGGGACGCATCGTGTTGAAGGTTCCTGGCCTGATCGAAGACCTTGAGGACGTCATGGCGATGCCCGTGAAAGTGCGCGGCAACGCCGTTGTGACGTTTGGCGATGTGGCTACCATCCGGCGCACTTTCGAAGACCCCGATTCCTTCGCACGCATCAACGGACAGCCTGCATTGGCGCTCGAAGTTACCAAGCGTTCTGGCGCGAATATCATTGATACGGTCGCCGAGGTAAAATCGCTGATTGAGGAATTGCGCGTAGATTGGCCGGAAAGTGTTCAGATTACCTACCTCCAAGATCAGAGTAAGCAGGTGAAAGACATGCTGAACGATCTGGAAGCAAACGTTATTGCGGCCGTGATCCTCGTGATGATTGTGATCGTTCTGGCGCTTGGTGCGCGCTCCGCAATCTTGGTTGGCCTGTCCATTCCTGGTGCTTTTCTCGCGGGTGTGATCGCACTTTGGACCATGGGCTATACCATGAATATCGTTGTGCTGTTTTCACTAATCCTCGTCGTGGGGATGCTGGTAGATGGCGCTATCGTCACAACAGAGCTGGCGGACAGAAAGTTGCAGGAGGGCTCCCCCCCGAAAGAGGCTTACGCTTTTGCGGCCAAGCGTATGGCATGGCCGATTATCGCCTCTACCGCAACGACACTCAGTGTGTTTTTCCCGTTGTTGTTCTGGACTGGCATGGTCGGCGAATTCATGAAGTTTCTGCCAATTACTGTGATCCTGACGTTGTCTGCATCGCTGTTCATGGCACTGATCGTTATCCCTGTGGTGGGCGGTCTGATCGGCAAGCGACAGCCGCAGACGGCCAAATCGAAGGCACAGCTGCATGCCGCCGAATTTGGTGATCCACGGGATATGACCGGCTTTACGGGCGGCTATGTGAGGCTATTGGAGTGGGCAATTCTCAGGCCGACGGCGACGCTGTTGCTGGCGGTGGCCCTTTTGCTTGGCGGCTTTGGTTTCTATGGCGCGTTCGGCAAAGGCGTTAGCTTTTTCCCTTCAGTCGAGCCTGACTTCATGCAAGTGCAGGTCCGAGCCCGCGACAATTTTTCAATCTTCGAGCGTGATGCATTGGTCCGCGCAGTCGAAGAACGTATTCTCGGATATGACGAGATTGCCAGCATCTATGCACGCTCTTTGATGAGCGCGGGGCAGGGCGATGAGGAAACCATTGGTACATTGCAGCTTGAATTGACCCCATGGGACACGCGTCGCACGGCGGCCGAGATCGGTGAGGACATCCGCGAAAGCGTGTCTAACATCGCGGGGATAGACGTGCAGGTTCAAACCGAAAGTGGTGGCCCTACTGCGGGCAAGCCCGTTAACCTGCAAATCACCGCGCGCAATCCTGATGTGCAAGGGCAGGCTGTGCAACAAATTCGTGATATTATGAACAGCATCGGGGGGTTCACGGATGTCACCGACACGCGGCCGGTCCCGGGCGTGGAGGTGTCAATCCTTGTGAACCGTGCTGAGGCGGCGCGGTTCGGTGCAGACGTAAGCCTGTTGGGTCAGGCTGTTCAACTTCTGACCCAAGGCATCACAGTGGCCGATTACCGTCCTGACGATGTGGACGGGTCGCTGGATATCCGTGTGCGTTTCCCGCGTGAAGAGCGTACTTTGTCGGAATTGGCGGGGCTGCGTGTGCCCACATCTTCCGGCCTTGTCCCGATCTCCAACTTCGTGACTTTCGCACCCTCCGAGCGCACCGGCGTCATTCGCCGCATTGATGAAAAGCGGGTAACGACGGTTGAGGCCAACGTCGCCCCGGGTGTGTTGGTCAACGATCAGGTTGTCGCTCTCACGGCTGCCCTTAACGAGGCTGAGCTGCCCGAGGGTGTGAACTTCAGCTTTGCTGGTGAGGCCGAAG
>RCNE010000629.1_pt1 | contig 18763 bp, 15 predicted proteins | sample 2041361 | NCBI WGS metagenome assembly RCNE01 (sample SAMN09708229, study PRJNA481090) | Marine sediment metagenome, whole genome shotgun sequencing project.
GTTGGTTGCAGATAGTGGTGCTGCCCAAAGAATTACCACAAAACTGGTCGAAAAATTCGGCAAAAAAAACATACAGTGGGCGGTTGTATTGACTGGTTTTATAGTGGGTATTCCAATGTTCTATTCTGTTGGTTTCGTTATTCTAATTCCTTTGGTTTTCACCATTGCAGCGGCCACCGGACTCCCTTTACTCTATGTGGGCTTGCCTATGCTAGCTTCACTTTCTGTGACGCATGGCTATCTACCACCACATCCGGCACCAACAGCGATAGCGGAAATATTCCAAGCTGATATTGGAAAAACTTTATTCTACGGCATCTTGGTAGCCATACCTGCAATTATTGTTGGAGGGCCCTTACTATCGCGGACTATGAAAAATATTAAGGCGAGTCCACTAAAGGAATTCATTAACCCTACCATTTTAAAAGAATCCGAAATGCCCGGAACGGGAATTAGTATTTTTACGGCATTATTACCCGTTATTTTAATAGGAATTGCAGCTATCGCTAGCTTGGTGCTCCCAGAGGGCTCAACCGTACTTAAACTGATTGCTTTTATAGGTAATCCTGTAATTGCTATGTTAATTTCCGTGCTAGTCGCCATTTATACCTTGGGACTTGCAAGAGGTAAAAAAATGAAAGAAGTGATGGATTCAGTGGCTAGTGCCATCACAGGAATCACGATGGTATTGCTCATTATTGCCGGAGCGGGCGCGCTAAAACAAGTATTGATAGACAGTGGTGTTAGTGAATATATTGGGGAAATGCTCAATGGTTCTTCTATTTCACCTTTGATATTGGCGTGGCTCATTGCTACGATAATACGGGTTTGCGTAGGTTCCGCTACTGTGGCCGGACTTACAGCTGCTGGAATTGTACTTCCCTTGGCAACTGGTGCAAATGTGAGTCCTGAATTAATGGTGTTGGCCATTGGTTCTGGAAGTTTAATGCTTTCTCATGTTAATGATAGCGGCTTTTGGCTTTTTAAAGAATATTTTAATCTATCTGTAAAAGACACCCTTAAAACATGGACCGTAATGGAAACCACAGTTGGTGTGATGGGATTGGCAGGTGTACTGGTCTTGGATATATTTGTCTAAAGTTAGAAGTGGGAATATAACAGGTAGAATTACTTGAGATGGAAAATAGAAAAGCGTTATTAGTAATTGATATGCAGAAAGGCTCTTTCACTCCAAAAACACCAAGATTTGATACAACGGGAGTTGTTCAGCGAATAAATGAACTTGCCGAACTGTTTAGAGAATTAAACTATCCTGTGGTTAATATCCAACATGATGGAACTGGAACCGGAGAGTTTGAAAAAAATGCTATTGATTGGGAAAATTTAGATGATTTAATAGTAGAATCCAATGACATTAGAATTGACAAATTTGCAAATGATGTTTTTTACAAATCTGAACTTAACTCAAAATTAGAAGAACTGAAAGTACGTGAATTATTTATTACTGGTTGTGCTACTGATTTTTGTATAGAATCGACTATCCAATCCGCTTTAACGAAGGATTTTAATATAACGGTCGTAGAAGACGGACATACAACTGGCCAAAGACCACATTTAAAAGCAGAACAAGTGATAGAACACTACAATTGGGTTTGGCAAAATATGATACCGACAAAAGGACAAATTATAGTTATGAAAATGGAACAAATTAAGAGTTTAGCATTATCGACTGTGAAAAATGATTAACAAAGGAGGTGATAGTATTCACTTTAGGGGAAGCTTTAGTGGTTTTTTTAGAAGAAGCAAAATCAGATAGATTGATTAGTTTCTCCCCTTGAAAACCTGAAACTTATTTACGATATAAACATATGAAACCATCAGAAAAACTTAAAGAATTAGGACTTATTCTTCTCCCTGCCCCACCACCAGCCGGCCTGTATAGACCCATTTTGGTAGTAGAAAACTTTCTATACATATCTGGTCAAGGACCCATGCTAAACGACGGGTCTTTATATACCGGTCGCGTAGGTGATACCTTAACATTGGAGCAAGGAAAACAAGCTGCACATCATGTAGCCCTAACCATGCTATCAACGATAACTACCCATTTTGGAGATTTGAATCGCATAAAACGATTGGTGAAAACTTTGGGTATGGTAAATTGCACCCCCGATTTTAGCAAGCAACCCTTGGTTATTAATGGATTCAGCGAATTAATGTCAGATGTATTTGGTGCTGAACACGGGGTTGGCGTCAGAAGTGCTGTAGGCATGATGCTACCAGACCAAGTAGCTGTAGAAATCGAAGCGATGTTTGAACTTCACAAATAAAAAAAAATGAACGAAGATCAATGGTATAGTATAACGCATACTGATACTTTAATCTCCCCTTCCTTATTGGTGTATCCAGACCGTATTAATTACAATATAGATACCATGTTGCGCATGGCTGGCGGACCTGAAAACTTGAGGCCACATGTTAAAACCCATAAAAATGCGGAAATTATTGGGATGCAAATGGAAAAGGGTATTACCAAATTTAAATGTGCAACCATTGCAGAAGCTGAATTATTAGGAGATTGTGGTGCATCAGATGTACTACTAGCAATGCAACCCGTTGGTGCCAACCAAGAGCGATATGTCCAATTGATAAAAATGTATCCGGACGTGCGATTTTCAACGCTGGTAGACAATAGAACAACTACAGACCAACTTGCAAAACTAGCAGAACAAAACGGTATCACTCTATTTCTATATATAGATTTGAATGTAGGCATGAACAGAACAGGTATAGTGCCCAAAAAAGAAGCACTAGAGCTATATACATGCATTTCTGAACATACGCATTTGAAAAACGTTGGCTTACATGCGTATGATGGCCATTTAAGAAATCTCGATGTAGCTATTCGTAAATCAGATTGTGACCTAGCTTTTAAAAGTGTACTTCAACTAAAAAAAGATATTTTGGAGGCCGGACTACCAAAACCAATTATTGTTGCAGGAGGATCACCAACCTTTCCTTTTCACTGTAAACGAGATGAGGTAATTGTAAGTCCAGGTACCACATTGCTTTGGGATGCCGGCTACGGTGAACTTTTCCCAGAGATGGACTTTCTTCCGGCAGCCGTATTGTTTACTAGAATTATCAGCAAACCCAAAGCGGGTATATTATGTTTTGATTTGGGTCATAAATCTATTGCTCCTGAAATGGATTTTCCACGGGTAAAATTCCTAACCTTGGAACATGGGAAACAAATAAAACAATCGGAAGAACATTTGGTGGTGGAATATGATGACCTAAAAATACTTGATGTTGGAGACAAACATTATGCTGTCCCCAAACATATCTGCCCCACGGTAGCAAAATACGACAGCTTGCTGGTAGTGGAAAAAGGCAAAATACTAACGGAATGGAAAGTTGCTGCCCGTAATCAAAAACTTACGATTTAAATATGTTTATTTTCGACGCACATTTAGACCTCTCCATGAACGCTATGGAGTGGAATCGAGATCTTCGCTGGTCTGTAGAAAACATACGAGAAAGCGAAAAAAACATGACGGACAAGCCCGACCGTGGTAACAATACCGTTTCTTTTGATGCTATGCGAAAAGGAAATATAGGACTATGTGTCGCTACACAGATAGCACGGTATGTGCATAAAGACAATGCACTCCCTGGCTGGAATTCCCCACAACAAGCATGGGCCCAAACCCAAGGACAGCTAGCATGGTACAAGAGCATGGAGGACATAGGGGTTCTAAAACAGATTACCAATTCCAAAGAGCTCTTAGAACACCTTGACGCATGGAAACAAGATCAGGAAAATACGCCTATAGGATATATCTTAAGTTTAGAAGGTGCCGACTCTATTGCAAATTTAGACTATCTAGAAAAGTCCTACGAGCAAGGGCTTCGTGCCATAGGTCCTGCACATTACGGTCCTGGAACTTACGCCTTTGGAACAGATTCTATTGGTGGTATTGGACGAAACGGAAGAGAGTTACTTAAAGAAATCCAAAGACTAAATCTTATTTTAGATGCTACTCATCTTTGTGATCAAAGCTTTTGGGAAACCATGAAGATTTATGAAGGACCCGTCTGGGCTAGTCATAATAATTGTAGGGCTTTCGTAGACCATAATCGCCAGTTTTCAGATGAACAATTATTGGAACTCATCAATAGAAAAGCAGTTATAGGAATGGCTCTGGATGCTTGGATGATGGTACCCAATTGGCAAAGAGGTATTTCAAATCCAACAAATACCAGCGTTACTTTAGCACAAACAATCCAAAATATTGATCATATTTGTCAATTGGCAGGAAGCTCTTTACATGTAGGTATAGGCACCGATTTGGATGGCGGTTTTGGGACAGAACAAGGTCCGTCGGATGTAAATACCATAGCCGATTTACAAAAAATACCACCGATGCTTGCAAGTAGAGGTTATGCTCCTGAAGATATAACAAACATTATGCATGGGAATTTTATACGTTTTTTAACCGATACGTGGGAATGAACAGAAGAACATTTGTACAGACGTCCACCATGGCCGCTCTAGTTACCTTGATCTGGAATTGTAGCAATACCCATCAAATTCGTCTAAAAAAAGGGTTAACCATCGCCTGTTTAGGAGATAGCATTACCGCTACAAAAGGTGGTTACGTACAAATGCTACAAGATTTTGTGGATACGAACCATCCTAGTATGGAACTCACATTTTTGAATTGGGGTAAAAGTAGCGAAACTATCACCGGACTTACAGAAAAGGACCATCCTGGACCTAGGCCTTATCTCTTTGAACGTTTGGACCGTTTACTGAATACTACACCGGTGGATATTATCTTTTTCTGCTACGGAATTAACTGTGGTATCTACGGAAAACCTTCACCGGCGCTATTTGATAGTTATAGGATAGGAATCTATTCCTTTCTAGAAAAGATAAAACAGAAAGGTATAAAAACGATACTCCTGACTTCACCACCTTTGGTTCTGGAAGTTATAAGCGATGCAGGAATACTGAATCAGACCGATTTTGGCTATAAAAATCCGTATCCAAAATACCAAGAAGAAGTACTTCAGGAATTCTGCAATATAGTACAAGAAATAAAGCACGAGACCATCCTGGGAAACATAGACATTCAGACACCGCTGTTGCGCTACAAAACTGAATACTATTCAAATGACCCCATTCACCCAAACAAGAACGGTCATCAACTAATCACGAATACCATCCTGAAAAATTTAACAATTTAACAAGCCCTTATGTCCCTGTGGCAGGGTATTTGCTATCTTTAAGAGAATTTTATAGGCAGATGAACAAATACACCTTCTTATTATTATTATGTTGCTTTGCATGTGTTACCACAGCCGTCGCACAGTCAGATTTACCTACCCAAAAGCCTTTAAAGATTGAAGCTGTAAAAAAGAAAGACCCCAAAGGCACTACAAAGAAAAGTCCACTACTAAACATGCCATCGTTAATAAAAGAACCAATATCGTTGGATTACAAAAAACCGAATCCGGTCAAAATGTTGCCAGACGAAGAGTTAGTTCAAGCAGGAACAGGCGTTAAAATAGATCCCCGAATAGGACCGGGAGAACGTTTTGGCGGATCAGGACAATATTTTGCTGATCAATACCTAGGTGATTTTAAGAGTGATGGAGAGTTTATAGGTATTGTTTGTCGTGACCACGAATATGTAGACGGAGATCGTGTTAAGATTTGGGTAAACGAAGTAGTTGTAGAATATAATTTATTACTAACATCCACATTTAGAGGTATAAACGTAGATTTACAACCTGGCTTTAATAAGATTGAATTTGAAGCACTGAACCACGGTTCCTCTGCACCCAATACAGCACAAGTAGATGTTTATGATGATAAAGGAAATAGAATTTACTCTAATAAATGGTTATTATCCTCGGGCTCCAAGGCTACTTTAATCGTCACTAAAGAATAAAGAAATTACCTAATATTGTCCATTTCTTTTTTATAATTATTATTATACTTAATGCTTGGTCTTCTAAAGATCAAATAGAAAGCTCCGTTTCTAGAAACAATAGATCGCATCTACCCCTAAAAAAAGTAGACACTTTAATCTTTACAAATAGATTTGATTTTCCAGTAGGAAAACCAGGCGGGAAAAAATATTATAACCCGCAACCCTTTGGCAAAAACAATCATTTAGGGGATGATTGCAATGGAATAGGTGGTAGAAACACAGGTCTTGGAGATCCAATATATACCATTGCAAATGGCTATTCTAATAAAACAACAGGATATATAGACCCAACGGTATTTATTCTTAAGAACAGAGAATAAAATAGCAGTTTTTGAGCTATTTATGGCTTAGAACTATTTCTACTGCCCGGGGTATAGGTTTCTCTAGCCTTCTTTAAAACATCCTTCTTATAAAAGGCTACTTCTTTCCAATTTACATTAAGATATTTTTGGACCTGGTCATCAAAATGGGGTGAATTTGGGTTCCCACTTTGACCACCTGCTAAAATAGTTTTCGCTTTTACTTTATCTCCAAACTCAACGGCTGCAACAAAACTATTCCCTCTAGTACCATATAATTTTTTAGCACCTTCACTAGCATAGCGAGCACCATAGGCCGCTAAGGCTCCCCAAGTACCGGAAGCAAAACCTACAGGAACACTTGGTTTACTATCATCAAACTTCTGACGGATATCTCCGGTGGTTCTCTGGTATCGATTGACTTCGCCCCAAGGGATTTCCCAAGTTCCAAAGTCTGTCGTGAGTTGGTCAATCGTTGCTTCAAAAATTTCTAATTGTTCCCCGGGTTGACTTCCCCAATATTCAATCCGTTCCATTGCATTTAAACCTTCTGGATAGCTGCCTTCTTGATAGTACCGAGTTCCATAAAAATGTGCCAAAGTCATGGCTACTGACTCTTTTGATGTTTTAAAATCCCATTTATCCAAAACTTGAATAGCCTCTTTGAGTTTGGGATTCTTATCATCATATCGATTATACGTCTTTATCAACTCAGGAATCAAAGCTTCAAAAGCAGGCAAATAAGGATCATGAGCCAATTCAATTAAACTATCTAAGGTATATCCTTTTCTATTTTTTAGTAAACTGATGGCATGTATACCCCTAAAATTCTCTTGATCTTTAGACATATAGTATGGATAGTCCTCCTTCTTAGGGCTGAATTCCAAGGCTGATGTATAGGGTGTGGAGTTACAGTTTTGTATCCATCCATTTTCAGGGTTCAGTACCAAAATATTTTCATCTACAGTATGCAAACCTTGCCAGTCGGTCTTAGGGTTCCAACCATCAACAGGTTTCGCATAATCAAATCTGATATCACGCTTGGGAACAAAATTTCCATGGAAATAGGCGATATTTCCTTCAGCATCTGCGTACACCGTATTGTTACTAGAATTGGTTCGGATATCCATCATCTCACGGAAGCCTTTATACCCTTGCTTTTTTGTGCGCGCAAAAGACTGCTCTAAGGCCTTTACAGGCTCCCACATCATTGCAGAAGCGGTCCACATGCCCTCGGCCATATGGGTAATTGGACCATGATGTGTACGATAGGCAGGGAAGGTCTTTTCTTTAACCCCATTAGCGCTTTTATACTTTAATTTTATTTCGGAAACCTCGACCGGTCGTAATTCTTCTCCATATTGATAGACTATAGTACTGTCTAAACTAGTAATATTCTCCTTAAACTCGTCCATCACATCGGTATAGGTGGAGGTATGCATCCACCCTGTCTTTTCGTTAAAACCTTGATAGACAAAAAACTGTCCCCAAGTTACCGCTCCATAAGCATTCAGTCCTTCTTCGGATACCACATGAACTTCCCCTCTAAAATAAAACGAGGTATGCGGATTAATCAATAACATGGCATTTCCAGATTGGGTTAAATTCCCAGAGATAGCAATCCCATTCGAACCTTGTGGTTCCGTTAGCTCTTCTTCCTTTTTAATTGCTACAAGTTCTGCTTGCGGCACTTCCATCTCTCCTTCATAGAAAGCCTTTATTTTACTGATTCGGATACGTTCTATGTCTCCGCCAATGCTACCTTCACTGAAATACATGGGCATCCAAGGTTCAAAGCGAGTCAGTAATTTCGGTTTCACCTCAGGGTGTGTAAATAGGTAATAATTAACTCCATCCGCAAATGCATCACATAGCTTTTTTAACCAATCCGGACTCTTTTCATAATTTGCTTTTGCTTGGGCTTCCGTCATAAAAAGTTTCGCCCGTAAATCGCTATACAATGCCTCTTCCCCTTCAATCTCGGCCAAGCGACCTGTAGCCCAAATATAATTCTGTTCTACGCGATTAAAATCATCCTCACATTGGGCATATAACAAACCGAAAACAGCGTCTGCATCCGTCTTACCATAGATATGAGGAATACCAAAATCATCCCTTATAATCTGAACGGTAGCAGCCTGTGCCTCCCATTTTTCAGTTTGAGTTAAAGGTTTGGTTTCCACGCCGCAAGACGTAAAGAATAAGACAGACAATATGGATAACATAACCCGGTTCATAGCATTAGATTTTTCAATAATTGAAGATACACTAAATGGTTTAAAAATCACCAACTCCCACTAGAGCCACCGCCTCCTGAGCTACCGCCACCGCCAGAAAAACTTCCTGAACTACCACCGGAAGAATTGGAACCAAAAGAATGTGTTCCTGAAGATGAAAAGGTCTTCCGATAATACGTTTTATCGTTTTTTAGTAAGGAGAGTTGAAAGTCATCTTTTCCAAAGAACTTTATTCTAATATAAGCGATACCCATGGCTATCCCAAAAAAAGGCAATAACATCCATAGCAACTTTGGGAGGTTTTCCATAAATCGCTCTCCTAGCAAAAGCTCAGGCCAAAAGACAGATACTACAATCGCTAAGGGTACAATTATAAAAATTAAACCTAAGAGCGCAGACATCCCAGCACCAAAAATCATGAACAAACTAGGAAGCAAACCAAGTTTTCCAACTAAAAGACCTCTGAAAATTTCGATCAAATTTTTATAAGATTTATAAAAGAAAAAAAAGCCTACACCTCCAAAAATTGACAAAAACAGTATTAAAAAGCCATAACCAATTCTCTGGTCAATGTCCTCCTCACGTTTTATTTCAGCTTTAAACTCTTCCAAAGCTTCTGGACTGTTTAGAAATGAAATCAATTGGTCCGTTGCCATCGAAATGCCGGTATAATACTGATCTTCCTTAAATTTAGGAATCATGGTATTTCTGATAATTCTAGAGGCAACTGCATCAGTAATATATGGCTCTAGACCTAACCCCACCTCTATCCTTACCTCTCTATCTAACTTTGAAAACAAAATAAGCAGCCCATTATCCTTGCCTTTTTGGCCAAGTCCGTTCTTATTAAAGAGTCCGTTGGCGTAACTTTCAATAGTCTCATACCCTAAGCTCTCTATGGTGACCACAACTAATTGATTAGTCGTTTTAGTTTCATGATTACTTAGTTTCTCTTGGAGTTCGGATATTTGATTAGCAGCAAAAATATGGCCACTATCTGTTACAATTTCTCGTAACTCCATGTAAGGTTGTTGGGCACATACCACTACCGAAATAAGCAAACAAATAAGAAGTGAAACCTTTCTAACCATACTGTATTCGTAGAAGTCTTATTCCAAAGATACAGTACTTCTATAAAAACTAAATTGAAGTTATAAGATTAAGATTCAGCACCGCTATTCTATACAAATTCAAGTAACTTGCACTTTTAATTTCAAGTTTCTAGTACATGGCAGAAAAAAAAGTAAGTATCCTTACCGCATTTAAAACTATCATTTGGCCAAGACGTAAACTGGTTTTTATTGGGTTATTATTAATAGTAATAAGTAAAGCAGCCAGTTTTGTTGCACCAATGTCTCTAGGATATTTAATGGACGATATTATCCCTAACAAGGATATCGATTTTCTAAAATTACTTGTGGCTGTGGTGGCTATTGCTATTTTCGTGCAAGCTGTTACCTCATTTTTACTAACAAAAATATTAAGTGTTCAAGCACAGTTTCTAATTTCAGAATTAAGAGCTCAAGTACAGAAAAAAGTGCTTTCCCTACCCATTCGGTTTTTTGATAACTCAAAATCTGGAGCATTGGTATCTAGAATTATGAACGACGTAGAAGGTGTTCGCAACCTCATTGGCACTGGACTAGTGCAACTAGTGGGCGGCACTATTACGGCAGTTGTAGCACTTATCCTTCTTCTAAGAATAAGCTGGACGATGACGCTCTTCACTCTTGTCCCACTAGCTATTTTTGCTTTAATAGCGCTAAAAGCCTTTAAAATTATCCGTCCTATTTTTAGAAATCGAGGTAAAATAAATGCAGAAGTTACCGGAAGATTAACAGAAACTTTAGGAGGTGTTCGTGTTATTAAAGGATTCAATGCAGAAGCTCAAGAAAACAAGGTTTTTGAAAAAGGAGTTGATAAACTTTTTCAGAATGTGAAAAAAAGTTTAACAGCTACCGCTTTTATGACAAGTTCATCTACATTCTTATTAGGAATTGCCACCACTGGTATCATGGGTATTGGAGGTTATAAAATTATGATGGATGAACTAACGATTGGTCAGTTCTTAGAATTTACGTTTCTGTTAGCACTTATGGTAGCTCCCATTGTACAAATGAGCAATATAGGGAGTCAGTTAACCGAAGCCTTAGCTGGTTTGGACCGTACCGAAGAGCTAATGAACATGACTCCGGAGTCGGATGAGGAAAATAGGACTATAGTTCTGGAAGATATAAAAGGAGATATTGTTTTTGAAGATGTTTCTTTCGCCTATGAAGAGGATAAAGAAGTATTGCACAACATTAGTTTTGAAGCTAAATCTGGCGATGTAATTGCTTTAGTAGGTAGTTCTGGTTCCGGTAAATCTACCATTGCTGGTTTAGCAGCTACGTTTTTAAATCCACAATCTGGTATGATATCGATTGATGGAAAAGATGTTTCCAAAGTCAACTTAAATAGTTTTAGAAAAAATCTAGGTGTGGTGCTGCAAGATGAATTTTTATTCGAAGGAAGCATACGAGCCAACATACTTTTTCCAAGACCTAATGCTACTGAAGAAGAATTACAAGCAGCAGTTAAAGCAGCTTATGTAGATGAATTTACGGATCGATTTGATGATGGCTTGGAAACCTTAATTGGCGAACGTGGTGTTAAACTCTCTGGAGGTCAACGGCAACGTATTGCTATTGCACGAGCGGTGTTGGCAAATCCTAAAATCTTAATTCTGGATGAAGCAACTAGTAACTTAGATACAGAGAGTGAAGCCTTAATTCAAAAAAGTTTAGCCACACTTACGGAAGGCAGAACTACTTTCGTTATAGCGCACCGATTGAGTACTATACGTAAAGCCAACCAGATTCTAGTTATTGAAAATGGTAAAATAGCTGAACAGGGAACCCATGACGAGTTAATTTCCAAAGAGGGCAGGTACTATAACTTGTTTACGTATCAGGCGAGGATTTAAAGTTCTTCCGGAGCCAATACAATCTCCAGACCGTCCATCTCCTCTGAAATATGAAGTTGACAACCCAAGCGGGAGTTATCTTTTACATTAAAAGCTTCGGATAACATTGCTTCCTCATCGTCCGATTTTTCTGGAAGCGAATGGTCGGATAGTATATAACACTGGCAAGAGGCACACATGGCCATACCACCGCAAATACCTATAGTACCTTCAGCAGCGAGCTCATAGGAACGAACAACCTCCATTAGGTTCATGTTCATATCGGTTGGGGCATCAATTTCGTGGAGAACTCCTTCTCTATCCGTTATCTTAATCTTTACATCTGTCATTAAAATACTTCTTTATCCACTTCTACTATACATCAACTGCGCCTCGTACGACCATCTCAGGATACCACTTTTTAGTATTTATTCAATTGCCTTTACTACAGACTTTGGCGCCTCTTTTTTAGTTCCATCAAAACCAGTAACACCACCTACAGTAGTATATTTCATAACATATTTCTTATCTGGGAAAATTCGCTTGTAGGCACTTTGGCACATTAATGTTGCTTCATGGAAACCGCAAAGAATCAATTTTAATTTACCAGGATAGGTGTTAACATCCCCGATCGCATAAATACCGGAGATATTGGTTTGGTAATCCAAGGTATTATCTACTTTTATAGCGTTCTTTTCAATCTCCAATCCCCAATCTCCTATGGGACCTAACTTCGGTGACAACCCAAATAAAGCAATAAAATTATCAACTTCTAAGGTGATATGTTTTTCGACATCACTTTTTTTAATGGTAACTGATTCCAAGGTATCCCCTCCGTTAAGTCCAACGATTTCTGAGGGTGTAATTAAATTAATTCTACCTTCATTTTTTAATTTCTGTACTTTTTCAACAGAATCTAGCGCACCCCTAAATTCGTTACGCCTATGCACTAAAGTTACTTCAGCAGCAACGTCAGCCAAAAAAATACTCCAATCCAAAGCAGAGTCTCCTCCACCTGCGATCACCACCTTTTTATTACGATAAACTTCTGGATCTTTAATAATGTAAGCAACACCTTTGTCTTCAAACTTTGTTAAATTTTCTAGCAATGGTTTTCTAGGCTCAAAACTACCGAGTCCTCCAGCAATCGCTACTATTGGCGCATGGTGCTTTGTTCCCTTGTTCGTGGTCACAATAAAGGTTCCATCTTCTAATTTTTCTATAGTTTGGGCACGCTCTCCCAAGGTAAACCCTGGTTGAAAAGGTTTTATTTGCTCCATTAGATTATCCACTAAATCCCCAGCTAGTACTTCCGGGAAACCTGGAACATCATATATAGGTTTTTTAGGATATATTTCGGAACATTGTCCGCCTGCTTGAGGTAATGCATCAATTAGATGGCATTTTAATTGTAATAATCCAGCTTCAAAAACGGCAAAAAGACCCGTTGGTCCAGCACCAATTATTAGTATATCTGTTTTAATCATTAATAACGTAATTAATCGCTAGTAAAAATAGTAGAACGGAAGTTTGTAAAATATGATTTATATCAAGAAATTAACTAAGATTAATTACTTCTTCTATCTGCGGTGCATATTTCTTAATAGTCATTTCCACACCACTCTTTAAGGTCATTTGATTAACGGAACAACCCACACAAGCACCTTCTAACTTAACCTTTACAGACTTTTCATTATCGATGGATACCAAAGAAATATCACCCCCATCGCTTTGTAAGAAAGGACGTATTTCTTCCAAAGCCTTTTCTACATTAGTCCTCAATTCATCTGAAGTCATTGTTATCATACTTACTTCTTTTTAACAGCAGCGCAACCTGCCATCGTTGTTATTTTAATCGCCTCTGTTGGCGGTATATCAGTGTTTCTTCTCACTACTTCTTGAACCACATTCTTGGTAATTTCCTCAAAAGCAGCTTCAATTGGCGTACCTGTCTGTAGTGCCGCCGGGCGACCTGCATCACCTGCTTCACGAATGCTCTGTATTAAAGGGATATCTCCTAAAAAAGGAACCTTTAAATCTTCAGACAGATGTTTAGCTCCTTCCTTACCAAATATATAATATTTATTATCAGGAAGTTCTGCTGGAGTAAAATAGGCCATATTCTCTATGATACCTAAAACAGGCACATTAATGGAATCTTGCTGAAACATAGCAACTCCCTTACGGGCATCTGCAAGTGCTACTTCTTGCGGGGTACTTACAACCACAGCTCCTGTTACCGGCATGGCTTGCATAATACTTAAATGAATGTCACCTGTCCCAGGTGGTAAGTCTAACAACATAAAATCTATTTCGCCCCAATGCGCATCAAAAATCATTTGATTTAATGCTTTAGAGGCCATAGGTCCCCTCCAGATAACCGCTTGATCGCGTTGTGTAAAAAAGCCAATAGAAAGCATCTTTACACCATAACTTTCCACTGGTTTCATTTTAGATTTTCCATTGACATTCACCGCCAAGGGCTTCTCTTGTGCAACATCGAACATAATAGGCATGGAAGGACCATAAATATCAGCATCTAACAGACCTACACTAAAGCCCATTTTAGCTAAGGTTACCGCTAAATTTGCTGTTACCGTAGATTTACCCACACCACCTTTTCCAGATGCTACTGCAATGATGTTTTTAATACCGGGTAGCGGTTTCCCTTTTATCTCATTTGTTTTGGGTTTTACCGGCGCATCCACCTTAACGTTTATCTTGATTTTAGCCTTCTCATACACCTCTTTATGTATAATCTTTAAAATCTCAACTTCAGTCTTTTTACGGGCCTGCAAACTCGGGTTTCCGATAGTGATATCTATCTCTACCTCATCACCAAAAATTTGTATGTTTTTTACTGCCCCGCTCTCTACCATATTCTGGCCTTCACCCGGAACTGTAATATTTTCTAACGCACTTAAAATATCGTTTTTATCTAACTTCATTATGTATACTGATTCTAAACAACAAAGATAGTTGTTAGAACCGAGAAGGTAAAGCTATTGAATTGAAATATAATGGGTTTTACCTATTTACTCTTTGTTGACTCTATAGGTTATCCTCCTATTGGTAACCATGTAATTAACCTTTGTATTTAGGGTAACAATATTCGAAAATTCCAATGGATCACAGACATAATAAACATTGGTAAGTTCAGCTCTATATTGTTTACCATTAGACTGAATATCGTTGATAGTTAAGGTATTGGTATTAGTTCCGCTATAGATTGCAGTATCTGTAAGATCTATCCAAATACCACTTTCTAAAACTTGCCATTGGTACCCATCTGTATTTAAGCTAATAACTTCAAATTGCGCTGTGCACTCAGGGCAAACCGCAATACTGATTGGTTCTGAAGTGATAGTAGGTACAGCCCCAACTTCTTGGAATTCATAAATCGCATTACTGTTAGCATCTGCAGGTGTAGTATACCCATCAATGCCAGAAGTTACTTGGCCGTTGCCGTCAATTGCAACAAGTAGCGGCCCTAATATGCCATCTGAATTAGGGTCTGTATACCCAGCTTCGTTCACATCGTTACAATTATCGTTGTCCGCATCCAGTTCATAAGGATCATAGGTACCATCACCATCACTATCAGAAATACTATAAATAAGGTCTGCATAGCTTGTATCTATATTCTCAATATTTAAAAATAGTCCATTGGTGCCAAAAGTAGCAGAAGCCCCATCGATTACCCCATTATTATCTGCATCATTTACTCCCAGGGTTGCCAATACTCCACTCTCTACTATGTCAAAAATACCATCATTATCTGAGTCTAAATCTAAGCTATTATCTAAACCATCTCCATCCGTATCACATATGGCGCTTGCAAATATGGTCCCGTTTAAACTCTCTGGTCCTGGGCCATCTTGGTTAACTAAAGTAAAGGAATTGGTCCCACTAACCCAGGTAATTGTGTTAAAGGCAACACCACCTTCAGCCTGCATTAGCTCTAAATTGGTCGCCCCACTAGTCCTAGTACCATAAACAGATACTATACCTGTTTCGTCAATAAGTAATCTTAATCTTGGAAGTCCGTTTGAATTAGCCACCCAAGGCGAGGCAATTAAGGAATTATCAGATAGAAAACGAACATAAATTTCTCCTCCGCCTAGTGCTCCATTTTGAAATTCCAAAATGGAATTATGAACGGTTGTCCCATTAACTGTTAGCTGAAAAGAGTTGTCAAAAGTGGTAAGGTCCAATTTCGTATACCCGGTATTTTCATGAGTAAAAGAAACGGTTCTAGTACCAGCATTTGATGACCCAAAAAAAGCTACATCGGCATTGGTACAATACTCTTCTTCATCAGTTATACCATCATTATCATCATCAATATCAACGCTATCAAAGATACCATCGCCATCAGTGTCATTTTCAATATTAAAAAAAACTTCGGTCGATGATCCTGCCGTAAGATCAGCTGTTACTATTAAATTTCCATTTTGGTATACACTAACAAAAGAGCCTGCACCATTCCAAGCATCTCCAAAGCTATCTTCTAAAAGTAATGAATAGCCTATTCCTTGAGAAATACCAGGATAGGTGGCTAAACTTCCACTATTGGAATATGAATTATCTCCGACACCATTAAAACAAGCTGCTGGATTACAAATACTTGTGCCAATTTGTGCAAAAGAAGGATCTCTAAACGTAACCCTATTTTCTGAAGACCAACTAGGCCAGTTTACCTCAATGGTAATTGTAGCTTGCCCATAGGAAATAAAACCTAGCAAAAGGAAAAAAGCTCTAAATAGCATTTTCGTACAATCCATCTTTATATATTAAATCCAATTTAAAGATTATGAATAAGTACAAAGCTATCAAGCACGAAATTACAGCCTAAAAAATGTTGTCAATACTCGTTATTTATAGGTAAAACGAATATTATTAGCTAAAACAGTTTATTCAATTAGACTCAAAAAGAAGTTTTAAATCATTAAAGAAGGGTTGTACACCGCTATTATATCTTTCTGCCATCCAACAAGTTGATGATTCGAGAACCGTAAGCTGCATTTTTCTCTGAATGGGTCACCTGAATTATAGTAACGCCATCTTCTTTGTTCAGTTTCCCAAAGAGCTCCATAATTTCCTCGCTTTGTTGGGAGTTGAGATTTCCGGTAGGTTCATCTGCCAATATCAGTTTTGGAGAGGCAATTAAAGCACGTGCAACACCTACCAATTGTTGTTGTCCCCCGCTTAATTGTGCTGGGAATAAGTCTTTTTTTCCCACAATATTAAATCTATCTAGCATATCTGCTACCATTGCTTTACGCTCTGCACCTTTATATTTCTTATAGAGTAAAGGCATTTCCAAGTTTTCTTGAACGGTCAACTCATCTAACAAATGATAGGATTGAAAAACAAAACCGATATATTCTTTATATAAGTTTGCTCTGTGTTTTTCTTTTAAGGCATGAACAGATTCATGTAGAAACTCATATTCCCCTTCGTCAAAACCGTCGAGCATTCCAATGACATTCAAGAGCGTTGATTTACCGGAACCCGAAGGCCCCATTATTGAAATAAACTCCCCTTCTTCCACCTGAAGATTAATATCCTTTAACAGGAAAATACGTTGACCTCCTGAATTGACCCATTTAAAAATGTTGTTTAATTGTAGTAGCATAATTTTCGTTTTATGTCATTCCCTCGAAGGAGGGAATTTTATTAATTTAATTTCTTTATTTATCTCTATTCTTCCCTTAAACTTTCTATGGGATTGTTCATTGCTGCTTTAAGCGTTTGTGACAGGACCGTACTTGTTCCAAGAACGAACATAATTCCTATTCCAACACCAATTATCCAGATACTAAAATCTACGCGATATGAAAATTCTTCCAACCATAGGGTATTCGTAAAATAGGCCATTGGAACCGTAATCAAAATGGCAAAAATAAACAACCACAGATACCCATTGGATAGCGACAATGCAATATTCCGGATTTTCGCACCATGCACTTTTCGAATTCCTATTTCCTTTTTCTTTGATTCAGCGGTAAAAGCGGCCATACCCAAGAGGCCAAGAGATGCAATCGTTATGGCTAAAAATGAAATAAACCCTAAAATGGAAATAATATCAGCAAATATGGAATTTGTCGCCTTTAATTCATCGGCATACATCTCATATTTAAAGGAATGTACTTTATCCAATTTTTTCCATTTTTCCTCCATGAAGGAAAGTAGTGCATTAGCATCTGAGGCCGAATGGTACCGTACGTTCATGTAAGCAAATTCATTTGGAAGGTAGCGCAAAAGAAGCGGCTCATCTTTTTCTGCTTCCGTCAATAGATCAAAAATAAAGTTTTCGGTAAGTCCTATCACTTGCAATGCAGTTTGGTCTTTGCCAATCAAAATGGTTTCGCCTACAATATCCTTTGTATCTGTATAACCTAATAAACGAGCGACCGCTTCATTAACGATTACCATCGTTTCATCGCTCTTTGGAACAGAAACCGGAAAGTTAGTGCCGGCCAACATTTGAAGCTTTAGATTAGGGATAAAATTCTCGTCGACACCTATAAAACTTGCTGTCAATTCGCTCTCAGACATTTTTAGAGTTTTGATTTCCGTACCTCCGCTATATCCTCCAGTACCGGGGACAAATGAACTTGCAGATATCGTTTGAATTGCAGGGTTTTGTCTGAATTCATTGGCCAAAGTTTCATATTCAATGCCTTGAAGTTTTACGTTAATCATATTGGCCTGATCAAAGCCATACTCTTTTTCCAACAGGTAGTTCAATTGCGAAAAAATCAATAATGTGGTAATGATAAAAAACAGTGAAGCGCAAAACTGTGCTAAGACTAAACCTTTTTTTAATGTAAAGCGTCTGTTACTGCCTAGCGATATTCCTGAAGAATTCCGTAATGTTTTGATAGGCGAAAATGATGAAAGAAAAGTAGCGGGTAGCAATCCAGCCAAGCTTCCTACCAAAATACTGAATCCAATAAATAGCAAAAAGAGCAGCAAGTCAGGTGTGAGGTCTAGAATTAGAAACTGATTTATCCAAAGATTGGAAAAGAAAAAACTCAATACTTGAAGTATGCCAATGGCAAGCCCCAAAGACAAGAGAGAAATTAGGATAGATTCAATAACAAACTGCATGAACACTTGATAACGGCTGGCACCCATGGTCTTTCTTACTCCAACTTCCTTTGAACGGGCAAGAGATCTTGCAAATGAAAGGTTCACATAATTAAAGACTGCGGAAAACAAAACGACCAATCCTAAAAAGGAAAGAAAGTAAATCGCCTCAATGGGCATTCTCAAGCTAATCGGGTTTTGATGAAAATTACCGGGAGTAATCTC
>RCNE010000633.1_pt1 | contig 18725 bp, 10 predicted proteins | sample 2041361 | NCBI WGS metagenome assembly RCNE01 (sample SAMN09708229, study PRJNA481090) | Marine sediment metagenome, whole genome shotgun sequencing project.
AATATTTGGTTAGAATTTATTGAAATAAAAGCGTCAATAGCTTCACCTTTATTGAAAATGAATTGATAGAAATTTTTTAATTGCCCATTAATAAGCATATCACTTTGATCATAAAACAGACCAAGATTATCAATAACAACTTCATTTTCTGTATCTCTGATAGTCCCTTGAAGCTTAGTAATAAATTTATTGGACGGAAGGTATTTAAAGTTGATAGCGTCCATGTTTAGCGACCAACTGCCTATACTATCTATCGTAGATCCGTTTTCAGGTTGAATACGTCCATCAAAATTAGAGGTAAATTTAAGTTTGCCTTGTAGAGAATCAATACTAGAAAGATTAAAAACACCATCTAAACCGTCTAAATCTATAGACAAATTAACATCACTTTTTATATATGGCCTATTAAAATTAGATACCTGAAAATTCCCAGAAACAGAGCCACCAGGTGTTGTGCCTCTTAAATTGTTGATAGTTAGTTTTGCTTTGGAAAAATCCACGCCTTCAACATTTTGAAACTTACCTTCAAAGCCAATCTTTCGGAATGCTACTTTTTCGTTTGGAAGCGTTAAACTCAAATTTTTAATCCCAAAATTAATATCAATATTAGGAATCATCTCTTCCATTTTTCCTTCAATTTGGCCTTCTAAAATAACATCGCCCTCTTTAATTAAAGAACGGGATTGTATTAACTGTGATTCTTTTATAATTTTTGAGAGAAAGACAAGGTCATTTGACGAGGCATCAAAGACCATATCTATATATTTTTCATTTTTGTGGTCATAGGTGCCTTTAAGATCTATAAATAGCTCATCCAAATTTAATTTTCCATCATATAGTTTGATCTTTTCAGTGGCGGTAATGAAGTCTAATTTAATTGAAAGTTTTGCTGGTCCCTGCTGAGCAATAATTGGCATTTGCGCACTTTTTGTGATTTCAAAACCCGTATTTAGAGCACAAGAAAACCCTACATCATTGATTTGAAGTTCGCCATTAAACGTTTCCACTTTAATCTCTGACGCGTAATTTTCACTGGGATTTATATACTTTATTACATAATCCGCTAAATAGATATCTTTAAGAATAACAGCAAGTTGTTCTTGTTTTAAATCAAAACTATTTGGACCAAATGACGCTAGAGCCATTTTTGGGGTGTCGTCTACTTTTAATAGTTTTGATTGTATTTTAGTGGTATCTAAATCTTTTGGTAAAGTCAATGCTCTTTCTAAATTGGTCTTATTATCCTCATAGGTTATAATATTAACGATACCATGGTCACTGCTCACCGTGTTAAGAACTAAACTATTATTTACGATAAGTTCCCATGAATTAAAAGCCAAATCTAAACGCTCAGTGAAGAGTATTGGGTTCTCATCGGTTGTTCTTAAAGCATCGGTCTTCTCGTAAAAGTTAACCTGTTTAAGCTGCACGCTAATATTTGGGAAATGCCGAAAAATGGATAATTCCATAGTCTCGATTTTCAAATCACCATAGTCTAAGCCAGCTATATATTTTTCAATCTTTTTGGTGATTTCATCTTCCACATCTTTATAAAAAATAACGCCTAGCACAATGCCTACTCCACAAATAAGAAGAACTCCAATGGCTAATCGTTTTACTATTTTTTTAAAGTGCAGAACCAAACTAAACTTAAACGTAAAGGCATCATAACTTTCCCAAAACCAATTTCTTGGGATGTAATCCACTCTTTTACAATATTTTGTACATTTTGAGAAGTGAAATCTTCAATACCTTCTAATACAGTAATTAATGATGTCATTAACTCAGGAGTATCTTCTTTAAAGGCTTTTTTCGCAGCCTTTTCATCATATGAAGTTGGTGTCACAAAAAAGAAACGACCTAGGTTCCAAAAATCGGAAACAAAAGTTGCGCGTTCTCTTACTAAAGCAACTACTTTAGTAACATATTTATTATTATTTTCGATGAAATTTGAAATTTGATGTGCAGCTTCGTCACTAGCATCTTGAAATGCAATCAATTCTTTTTCAAGCACAGGTAAATATAATGCTGTTAATGCTGAATCAGATTTTTGCTGTAGGTATTGATGATTGAACCATTTTGTTTTATCTGGATTGAATTTAGCACCCGCTTTACTAACATGCTCTAAACTAAAAACATTGACTAATTCTTTTAGCGAATAAATTTCTTGTTCGGTACCATCACCTTCATTCCAACCTAGTAGCGCAAGCATATTTATAACGGCCTCCGGAAAATAACCATCTTCTTTGTAACCACGTGAAACATCATCACCATTTTTCCATTCTAATGGAAACACTGGAAAACCTAATTTATCACCATCGCGCTTGCTTAATTTTCCTTTACCTTCTGGTTTGAGAATTAATGGTAAATGTGCAAATTTAGGTGTTTTCCAATCAAAAGCTTTGTATAATAATACATGTAAGGCTAAAGAAGGTAACCATTCTTCACCACGAATTACATGGCTAATTTCCATTAAATGATCATCAACAATATTTGCAAGGTGATACGTTGGCATTCCGTCCGATTTAAACAGAACCTTATCATCCAACACATTGGTATCAATTTTTATTTCACCACGAATGATATCATTTAAAACCAAGGTTTCATCTTGTGGAGATTTAAAACGAACTACATATTTTTCTCCAGATTTGATTCGTTTTTCTACTTCATCCGTGTTATGCGACAATGAATTATCTAACTTTAAACGATTGTGCCAATTGTAAATAAATGTTTTTCCTTTTGTTTCATGGTCTTTTCTATGAAAATCGAGCTTTTCGGCAGTATCAAAAGCATAATACGCATTGCCAGATGCAATCAATTTATCAATGTGTTTTTTGTAGATGTCTTTACGTTCCGATTGACGGTAAGATCCGAAATCACCACCAATAGTTGGTCCTTCATCAAAAGGAATGTTCAACCAATTCATAGAGTTAACTATGTAACTCTCTGCACCTTCTACATATCTATTTTGATCGGTATCTTCTATACGAAGTATAAAATCACCATTGTGTTTTTTAGCAAATAAATAATTGAAAAGGGCAGTTCTAACACCACCAATATGTAAAGGCCCAGTTGGGCTTGGAGCAAATCGTACTCTAACCTTGTTAATCATTCTGTTAAAATTAGGGTGCAAAGATACTATTTGACAATGAAAATAGTACTTTTAGACTTTATAAATAACCCACTTTTGTTTATATATAAAAAAGGTTCATGAAGTAATGTATGGAACATGTAAGCTTTAATTTTCAAATACTTCCAATTTTAATTGGACTTTTTGGGTTTATTATTTTGTTATTATTAAGAGAAAGGATACCAAGAGGCTCTTTTTTAAGAAGTCTTTGGTTGAGTGGATTGGTACTTTTTGGATTGTATTTTTTATTGATGACAGCCTCTACAATTTCGCGCGTTTATCATTGGAATAATTATGAATCGGGCGTTTTTGAAACAATTGAACAAAAGCAAAAGGCTATGAAAAGAGTTGTAAATGATACAGGAACTCAACTTGCTTTTATTATTTCTGCTATTTTCTCATTATTTGTATCCTTTTTTGTACTTATCGTAAGCTTAATATTTAATTATATAAAAATAAAAAAGAGTAGTAGTTTGAAAGAAAATTTAACATAGAAAACATTGACAAAATTTAATAACATACAAACAAAACTACAGCAGTTCATTAAAAAATATTACACCAATGAACTCATAAAAGGCTTGATACTATTTACAGCCTTTGGTTTGTTGTATTTTATTTTCACACTCTTTGTTGAGCATTTTTTATGGTTACAACCAGGCGCAAGAAGTGTCTTATTTTTTGTTTTTATAGCTGTTGAAGTAGCATTATTAGTTCGATTTATACTAATACCTATTTTTAAACTAGTTGGTTTACAACAAGGAATTTCAGTAACAAAAGCATCCAAAATTATAGGTAATCATTTTCCTGAAGTTGATGATAAATTACTGAATGTATTACAATTAAACGAAAATACTGACCAATCAGAACTATTATTGGCAAGCATCGAGCAAAAGTCAGCGAAGCTGCAACCAATTCCGTTTAAAACTGCGATTAATTTTCAGAAGAATGTTAAGTATTTAAAATATTTGGCGATTCCGTTCATTATTTGGCTATTTACTTTTGTAAGTGGAAATAATTCAATTTTTAAAGATAGTTTGCAACGTGTAGTTCATTATAAAACTGCTTACGAACCACCAGCACCTTTTGCTTTTAGAGTTATAAATAAAGATTTAAATACTATAGAGGGGAAGCCTTTTGAAGTTCAAATTGAAACAATTGGTGAGTTGATTCCGGAAAATGTAAAAATCAATTTTAACGATGAAAACTATTTTTTAAAAGATGAAGGTATTGGTAAATTCACTCATACGTTTACCAATTTAACAGCGCCTATTTCTTTTTATGTAGAGGCTAATGGAATTCGCTCTCGAAATTATGAATTGAACGTATTAAAAACTCCTACTGTTGCTGGTTTCGAAATGGTATTTGACTATCCAAATTATACTAAAAAGCGTAACGAAACTATTAAAAACACTGGGAATGCTATCATTCCTGAAGGCACAACTATCACGTGGAACATTAATACGCAACAAACAGATCTTATTACATGGGTTGCTTCTCAAACAGGATCTAAGATCGAACCCTTGAAGGAAATTTCTACGGATAATTTTACCATTTCAAGAAGAGTACGTAATAGTCTAAAATATCAAATTGCCACTTCAAACGATAATTTAAAAGAGTACGAAAAATTAAATTATAGCATACAAGTCATCAAAGATGAATACCCTAAAATCAATGTAAAATCTGATGTGGATTCTGTTTCTAGAGGACCAATTCAGTTTGTTGGTCAGTTAAGTGATGATTACGGGTTGTCTAATTTAAACTTGGTGTATTATGATGCTCAGCAGAAAGAAGAGTTAAAGAAACACCCTATACAAATTAAGAATTTATCTTTCGAAGAGTTTTATTATGTTGTTGACCCTCAAGGGGAATTAAATCTCGAAACAGGCAAAGACTACGAACTATATTTTGAAGTATTTGATAATGATGGTGTTAACGGTAAAAAATCCGTAAAGAGTAAAATTTTCAACTATCACAATAAAACAGAACAAGAAATAGCAGATGATCTTTTAAAAGAACAAAAAGAAAGTTTAGATGATCTGAATAAATCCACAAATAAATCAGAAAAATTAAGGAAGGATTTTGACGAGTTTTCGAAGAAGTTAAAGAATAAGTCGGAGTTAAACTGGAACGACAAAAAAGAGATCAACCAGTTCTTAAAACGACAAGAACAGTATCAAGAAATGTTCGAAAAGCAAACGGATAAACTCAGAAAAAATTTAGATGAACAAAGTGATAATGAAAACAATGAATCTTTTAAAGATAAAAAAGAGGAGCTGCAAAAGCGTATTGAAGAAACGAAAGAAATGCAGAGAAAAGAGAAGCTGTTAGAAGAGTTGCGAAAAATGGCTGAAAAACTAGATAAAGAAGGGCTACTTGATAAATTAGATAAATTAACACAGCAAAATAAACAAGATAAAAGATCATTAGAGCGGTTGTTAGAATTGACGAAACGTTTTTATACCGAAAAGAAAGCAGCTGATATCGCTGATAAATTAGATTCTTTATCTAAAAAACAAGAAAAACTTTCTAATGATGAAAACAATGAAGCAAAAAAACAGACAGAATTAAATAATGAGTTTGAAGAGGTTCAAAAAGATCTTGAAGATTTAGATAAACAAAACAAAGAGCTGAAACAACCTATGGACTTTCCAGATTCAGGCTTAGAAGAAGAAATTATTAAGGAGTTAATGAAACAAGCTACGGAGAAATTAGAAGAGCAAAAAGCAGATACTAATGACGAAAATGAAGATACTGATAGTGAAAAATCATTAAAAAAGGCAAAGTCTCAACAGAAATCAGCTGCAAAGAAGATGAAAAAGATGAGTGAGTCTATGAAATCAGCTATGATGGAGAATCAGGGCGAAATGATTGAAGAGAATATTGAAGGCTTACGTGCGATCTTAGAGAACTTGGTGACATTCTCGTTTGATCAAGAGCAATTAATGCTGTCATTAGACGGGGTAAATGCTTCTCACCCAACCTATCCTAAAAAGTTAAAAAAACAGCAAGTTTTAAAAGAATATTTTGAGCACATAGATGATAGTTTATATACGCTTTCGTTACGATTACGAAGATTGACGGCTAAGATTCAAAAAGATATTACCGAAGCACATTATAACATAGATAAATCATTAGAAAATATTGCTGAAAATAGAATGCGACAAGGAATCACTAATCAGCAATACACGATGACTGCTGCCAATAATTTGGCCGATTTATTGAGTGATATGTTAAACAGCATGCAAAACCCTAGTATGGGTTCTGGTAAGGGTAAAGGGAAGTCAGAAAGTTTACCAGATATTATTCAAAAGCAGAAAGGTCTTGGAGAAAAGATGAAAGACGGAATTAAAAAAGGTAAACAAAAGGGAAAAGAGCAAGGAAAAGAAAAAGGGGAAGAACAAGGAGAAGAAATGACAGGCGAACAATATCAAATTTATCAAGAGCAACTGGCACTTCGCAAATCTTTAGAAGAATTGATGGATAAAGAAGGGAAGGGTACTAAAGAAGGAAAACAGGCATTAAATAAAATGAAAGAATTAGAGGAGCAGTTACTGGAGAAAGGTTTCGATAATCAAGTGCTAGAAAAGATGTTGCAGCTAGAACACGAATTGTTAAAGTTAGATGATGCTAGGCTTAAACAAGGAAAAGATAAGAAACGTAAATCTGAAACGAATACCTTAAATTTTCAAAAAGGCTCTATCAAACAATTGCAACTAAAAAAACTATTCTTTAGTCCTAATGAAATATTAAACCGTCAACCACTACCTTTGCGGAATAATTACAAAAAGAAAGTACAAGAGTATTTTAAAAATTAATTTTTAGAAATGATTTCTTTTAATAGTGAAACAAATTTTTCCATTGTTAATGATTATGAAGTTATGTTATGGGTAAGTAATTGCTTGTTGGAAGAAAAGAAAAAAGAAGGAGAAATTAATTATATCTTTTGTGATGATGATTATTTAGTAAAAAAAAATATTAAATATCTGAATCACAATACTTTAACCGATATAATTAGCTTTGATTATACTATGGGAGACCTAATTTCGGGCGATGTTTTTATTTCTACAGAAAGAGTGTTAGAAAACGCAAAAGATTTTAATGTAGTTTTCGAAGATGAATTACATAGAGTTATGATTCACGGGATATTACATTTCTGTGGGTATCAAGACAAAAAAAATGAGGAGAAAAGGATAATGCGCTCTAAAGAAGATTATTACTTATCTTTGCGAACTTTTAATAATAAGTAATGTTCCACGTGAAACATATTGATTAATGAGTCTATTTGAATCTACATATGATGTAATCGTTGTTGGTGGTGGTCATGCTGGTAGTGAAGCGGCGGCGGCGGCAGCAAATCTTGGAGCGTCTACGTTGCTAATTACAATGAGTTTACAAAACATCGCGCAGATGAGTTGTAATCCTGCAATGGGCGGTATCGCAAAGGGGCAAATAGTTAGAGAGATAGATGCTATTGGAGGGTATAGTGGTATTGTAAGTGACAGGTCTGCTATTCAATTTAAAATGTTGAATAAATCTAAAGGACCTGCCATGTGGAGTCCGAGAGTGCAGAGTGATCGTATGCGATTTGCGGAGGAGTGGAGAATGATGTTAGAACAAACACCGAATCTTGATTTTTATCAAGAATCGGTTACTGGTTTAATAATTGAAGGTGAGAAAATTATTGGTGTTAAAACATCTTTAGGAACATCTATTTATGCGAAGAGTGTAATTTTAACAGCAGGAACTTTTCTAAACGGATTAATTCATATTGGAGATAAAAATTTTGGTGGTGGAAGGGCTGGTGAAAAAGCCTCGACAGGTATTACTGAAGAGCTTGTAGAATTAGGGTTTGAATCTGGTAGAATGAAGACAGGTACTCCTCCTAGAGTTGATGGAAGATCTTTAGATTTTTCTAAAATGATTGAACAACCCGGAGATCCTATTCCAGAAAAATTCTCCTATTCAAATACTACACAGGTACTAAAAGAACAACGTTCTTGTCACATGACGTATACAAGTAAGGAGGTGCATGATTTACTTCGCGAAGGTTTTGATAGATCGCCTATGTTTAACGGTAGAATACAAAGCATTGGCCCTAGATACTGTCCTTCGATAGAGGATAAAATTGATCGTTTCGCTACAAAAGATAGACATCAAATGTTTATTGAGCCGGAAGGTTGGAATACTGTTGAAATCTATGTTAATGGTTTTTCTACATCATTACCAGAAGATGTACAGGCAAAAGCATTACGTAAAGTTGTTGGCTTTGAAAAGGTGAAGTTTTTCCGTTTTGGATATGCTATAGAATACGATTATTTTCCACCAACACAATTGATGCATACATTAGAAACGAAGCTGGTAAAGAATTTATTTTTTGCTGGTCAAATTAATGGAACTACGGGTTATGAAGAAGCGGCATCACAAGGTTTGATGGCAGGAATCAATGCGGCTTTAAAAGTTCAAGAAAAAGAACCGTTTATATTAAAAAGAAACGAAGCTTATATTGGGGTTTTAATTGATGATTTGATTACTAAAGGCACAGAAGAACCTTATAGAATGTTTACCTCTAGAGCTGAATATAGAACTTTATTGCGTCAAGATAATGCTGATTTAAGGTTAACACCGATGTCATATAATATTGGTTTAGCATCAAAAGAGCGTTTAAACCGTGTGATAGAAAAGCAAGAGAAAACTGATTTATTCGTAAATTTTCTAAAGGAAACAAGTGTGGATCCAAAAGCGATTAACCCTATTCTCGAAAAGAAAGAATCTGCCCCTATTTCACAATCGATGAAGATGTTTAAAATAGCGGCAAGACCTCAATTAGATTTTAATGATGTGCGTCAGTTTCCTAAAGTGAATGATTTTATTATCGATAATTCTTTAGATAGAGAGATTGTAGAACAAACGGAAATTCATGTTAAATATGCAGGGTATATTGAAAAAGAAAAGAACAATGCCGATAAGCTGAATAGACTAGAAAGTATTTCTATTCCAACGAATTTTGACTATCATAAAGTAAAGTCATTATCTTATGAAGCGCGCGAAAAATTAACAACAATACAGCCAGCTACAATATCTCAAGCAAGTAGAATTTCAGGCGTTTCACCTAGTGATGTTTCCGTCCTTCTAGTGTATATGGGACGGTAATTTAATTTAATAAAAGCATTTGTTCCACGTGAAACAATTAGACAAATCCCCCATTAATAACAACCCGCTTGAGCCTTATATCTCATGTGAGGACTACACAGTTTCTAACGAAACATTTTCAATAGTAAAAGATAAAACATCGGAGTTATTAGTAACATCACCTAGACCAAATGATGAAGATTTAGGAGAATATTATGAGAGCGAAGATTATATCTCGCATTCTGATGCTAAAAAATCGGTATTTGATAGAGTATATCAACTTGTTAGAAATTATACATTAAAACAAAAAATTAAACTTATCAATTCTTTTGATGCTCCACAGAAAACAATCTTAGATATCGGTGCTGGTACAGGTGATTTTTTATTGGCGTGTAAAAATAATGGATGGAACGTAGAAGGTGTAGAACCGAGTTCAAAAGCACGGAGTATTGCTGAAGAAAAATTAGCAGTCAAACTCAAAACCGAAATTTCTAAACTTTCACATCAAAAATTTGATATCATAACCATGTGGCATGTATTAGAACATGTTCCAAACCTCGATGAATATATACGTTTAGTAAAAGGTTTGTTAAATGAAAACGGAAAGTTAATAGTTGCTGTGCCAAATCATAAAAGTTTTGACGCGAATCATTATGGAAAGTTTTGGGCTGCTTATGATGTACCAAGACATTTATGGCATTTTTCTCAAACAGCAATTAGGAAGCTTTTCCAAAAAGAAAAAATGGAAGTCATCAAAACATTACCAATGAAGTTTGATGCCTATTATGTAAGCCTTCTATCTGAAAAATATAAAAATGGAAAAATGAATCCATTCAAGGCATTTTATTTCGGATTGCAATCAAATCTAAAGGCAATGCGAACAACAGAGTATTCTTCTTTAATTTATGTCATTAAAAAGGCTTAAAAGTTATTTTAAAGCGATTTAAGCGTATGCCATCCGCTTAATCATAGATTATATCCAATACCAAGCTCATAGTTAATTATATAACAACCATTCAAGCCAATAAAAATAGATTATAATTATTATAATAAATAAATAATAAATTTTACCTATACTGGTATTTTGAAGTATAGCTCAAGACTATTTTCATATATTTGCCACCAAATTTAAAAAATCATAAGAATGAAAAAAATAGTAGCAATTGTACTTTTTACATTAACACTTGTTTCGTGTAATCAAACAAAAATAGGATACGTAGATGTTGATGAAGTTTTAAAAGAGTATAAAGGAACAAAAGACGCTGAGAAAGCAATGAATGAAAAATCTGCTGTAATAAAAGCACAACTGGATCAACAAGCAGCTGACTATCAGAAAAAAGTTACTGATTATTATGCAAAGGCTCAAAAAATGTCAAACAAAGCAAGACAAGAGGCTGAGGGTGTCTTAATGCAAGAGCAAGAAGTTTTAAAACAACGCCAGCAACAAGCTCAGGTAGAGGTTCAAAAAGATGGCCAAGAGAGAATGATAGAAATAAATGAAAGTATAGAAGATTTTGTTGAAGACTATGCAAAAGCAAACAGCTATTCATATATTTTGGGCACGTCTAAGCAAACAAAATCTGTATTATATGGCGATTCTAAGTCTGATATTACTGATATTATTTTAGAAGAGTTAAATGATACTTATAAAAAAGATAAGCCAAACACTAAAACAGAAGAAGCTACAGAATAGGAGATAAAATATTGATAATCAATTAATTAAAAGTCTGAAACTTAGTTTTAGGCTTTTCTTTTTTACATTAAATCAGATTACATAATTGTTCACGCATATTTAAAAAGTAATAAATTTGCAAGAAAATTTAACATATTTTATACTTAACTTATCAAAAGCTCGTTTATAGTAGAACATTAAATCAACCTTATTCTTATGAGAAATTACATTTTAACAGTAATTTTAGTTTGTATTACTATTTCCATTCAGGCGCAAACTTCTACAGGTATACACCATATAAAGTACCTAGAGATTAACACAGCTAATTCCGATTACAGTGTTGATTTTATAGATGAAGATAAAGTTGTATTTGCTACTTCTACCACAAAAAAAGTAGTGAAAAGTAAAAAGTTTCAGCCACATTTAGATTTGTATGAAGGTGATATGAGTGGAGAAGGTCAAATTATTAATAAGACTAGAAACAAGGGAATTCAAACAAAAAAAATCATTAAAACGGGCGCAACATTTGCTAACGATAAGCAAACAGTATATTTTTCAGCAAAAAAGTACACAAAAAGAAAATCTAGGAAACCTGTTAAATCTGAAATATACAAGGGCGATATAAATGAAAATGGAGAATGGATTAATGTAGTTAAACTGCCATTTAATACAGGTAAGTATACAATAGAAAACCCTTCACTTAACAATGACGGAACCAAGTTATATTTTAGCGCTAATTTACCTGGTACTTTAGGCGGTAAAGATATTTTTGTAGTTGATGTAAATAGTGATGGCACCTATAGTAAACCAAAAAATTTAGGAGATAAAGTAAATACAAATAGAGATGAGATAACACCTTTTATTGCTGATAATAATTTTCTGTATTATTCATCAAATGGTAAAGAAAACTCATTAGGTAGTTTTGATATTTATTTAAGTGAAGCTTTTGATAATACAGTATCAGAATCATTACATTTAGATTCACCAATTAATAGTATTAATGATGATTTTGCATATATAGTAAAATCTGATAAAGGTTATTTTTCTTCAAATAGATTACAAGGTCAAGACAATAATGATATTTACTCTTTTTATATTGAGCCAGATAAGCCAGTAGAATGTTTCCAGCAAGTTTTAGGTACAGTAAGAGATAAAGAAACAGAGAAAGTATTATCAGGCGCTACCATTAGTGTAGTTAATGAAGAAGGTAAAGAGGTTAGCAACTTAACAACTGATGAAAACGGAAACTATAGCTATAATTTGGGATGTAGAGGTACTTTTACTTTTAGAGCGTCTAAAAAAGATTACTCAATAGAAGAGCACATTATTAACACTGCTAATTATACAGAAGCCCCTTCTTTAGAAGTGAATCAAAGTTTAACTTATCACTACAAAGAAGTTGAAGAAAAAGTAGTTATAAATGTAAACCCTATTTACTTTGGCTTTGATAAGTGGAATATAAATAATAACGCTGCCACGGAATTAGATAAGATTGTGAAAATCATGAAAGAAAATACTTCTTTAATGATAGAATCTGCTTCGCATACCGATTCTAGAGGTACAAAATCTTACAATCAAATATTATCTGAAAGAAGAGCGAAAGCAACAGTAGATTATATCCTTGCAAGAGGAGTTGATGCTAGTAGAATTAAATCGAAAGGTTATGGAGAGAGTCAGTTATTAAACAAATGTGCTGATGGTGTTCGTTGTAAAATTGAAGATCATAAACTTAATAGAAGAACGGAGTTTGTAATCATGAACAAGCAGACACATAACTATAAAAGAGGATCAACCGAAAAAGGAGTGATGTCATCAGTTCCCGAAAAGGAAATACCTAAAGAAGATATTGAGATTGATGACACAATAATTGAAGATGCTGCATCTACGATACCGGAAAATACTGAAACCGATATGACGAATGAAGTCATTGATGAAGTAGTTGAAGATACATCTACTAAAGAAGATGAAACATCGACTAATGTTATTAATTCTCAATTGAATCAAAACGTAAATTCTGTAGATAACGAAGTACCAGATGGTTCTGTTTTAAATGAAATGGATATGATTAAAGATTTTAAAAATCCATCAGATATAGAACCAGAAGAGGAAATTGAAATCGAAGCTATAGAAACACAAACAATTTATACAACCGCAATTACGGTTGCAGACAATCAAGAAATAAATAACTTTAAAGAAATAGTAAACGAAATAATTGAACAAAAAGATGCTATAAACCCCAATGATAGTATAAAACTAGATGTCATAGATGACATCCCTGACAGAGAAGAAACCGCTTCAGGCGAAAACGTTGAAGGAAACGATCTAACAACGAAAAACCAAAAAGAAGAAGCATTTTTAAATGCTTCTTCTTCGTTTAATAAAAGTAATACTACAAGCCCAAAAAGTACGGATTCTATTCTAGGTAATGAAACAAACGATATAACAAAAATAACAGACAATAGACTGATTAAAAAAGACATAACTACTATTTCTGAAAATGTGATTAAAGAGGATAGCTCCTTAACAGATGAACTTGCAGTTTTAGAAAAATCTAGTAAAAATAGCAATACTTCGAATATGGCTAATCTCTCGTTTGACGATGAAGATGAAGATGCTTTTACACAAAATAGGTTTGCTGCAGATTTGAGTGATAAAATTACCGTAACCGATTACGACAAAAGATCAAAGGATAAAGAACTAGATAATAATATACTAATTGCTAAGCAACAACAAGAGTTTAAACAAGACTTCGCTTCAAATATAAAAACCCTTATAAAGGAAGAAGTATTGTCGATAAACGCTATCGATGTAACACCAATTACTATTAACAAAAAGGGTAGATATCTAGCCACAAGAAATTGGAGGAAAGTAGATGTAATGCGTATCAATTTTCAAATTGATAATAATAAATACATTACTGCTGGCCACAAAGAAGTGTTTATTTTAATTCAAAACCCATCAGGAACTATCCTAAATAGGAAAGGTAAATTTAAATCCAATAATGGTAAAGAATTGACATATACCGAAAAAACGAATGCCTATTATAACAATAACCATTTAAACATTTCTATGGTAACAGACAGGTTCATTCAAGAGATTACAAAAGGAATCTACACAATCACTATTTATATCGAAGGCTATCCTGTGGGATTAGAAATGGTAGAATTAACGTAAAACCATAGCTTTCAAATAGTATTTTTTCAGAAAACTTCATTAGTTTAGTCAAATTTAATAGCTACTTTAGTTATTTATATTATAATTGTGATACTTATGCAAAATGGTACCATTATTGTATAAATTGATAGTGAAAATCACAATTTGAGTTAGAATGAAGTTTAAAGTAGTCTTACTTTTTTTATTTATAAGCACCACATCAGTATTTAGCCAAACTACGACTTCTGTCAACGAACAAAAGAATGTAGATAGTGATACAATTGGTATTAACACGAACGAATTACTGCAAATAGGCGGAATAGGAATTATACCTATGAAAATTACTAGTAGAGGTAAATTTGTAAACACCAAGAGTGCGAGATCTACTCATGTGATGCGAATTGATTTTCAAATAAAGAACAATAAGTATATATCACCAGGCTATAAAGAGGTATTTATTTTAATTCAAAACCCTAAAGGCGTTATATTGAATAGAAAAGGGACCTTCGATGTCTATGGAGGTAAAAAATTGAGATTTACCGATAAGACAGAAGCCTACTATGAGAATAATCAGCTTAGAATATCGATACTTACTGAAAAATTTATTCAAAAAATGGTCAAAGGCGTCTACACAGTGACTATTTATATCGAAAATTACCCTGTTGGTTTAGAAATGATACGATTACGATAGTATATTTTATTCTATTTTCACATACTTTTCTGAACAACTTTCAACACAAAAATAGTTAATAATCAAAGCTTTATTTTTAATTCTATAGCTTAATTTCAGTTCGGCAAAACTATCACAACTATTAGGATATATTCCCTGTTTTTCAGTTGAAAAAGTACCTTCCGTTTTTAGAGGAGCTAAAGGACTTAAAGAACATAAATATTCATTTGATGAAAACGTATTATCACTTAAAAATGTAATGGTTTTATTACTTTCTATATTTACAAAAGTACCGCTGCCATCTCCAGGATCAGCTAATACTTGAGCAAGTTTCCATTTACCCACAATGTTTGAAGAGTCAACATCATCACTTGAGCATCCAAAAAAAAAGTAATATAACAGCAAGTAAAGAGATTAAACGCTTAGTATTTTTGTTTTGTTTTTTAAAAGATAAATTATTTTAAAGCAAGTTGCGTTGAATAATTAATTTTTATAATATATTTTTATAATAATTAGTAACTTCATCGTCAAGATAGAAAACCAAATTAATTGACTATGAAGTTTAAAAAAGTACTACTATTTCTATTGATTACTGTTTCAATAGTATCCTGTAAAAAGAAAAATCCACAAGAAGAAACAGATAACCTTTTTAAGTTTAAAGAATATATTAATTATTCAACTACAGGCGTTGTTTCTGTAGCAGAAAATATACAAATAGGTTTGGCTAAAGAGGTTGAAGATTGGCAGCCCAACACCGAAATTTCTGACAATATAGTATCTATATCACCTTCCGTAAAGGGAAAATTAACTGTACTTAATTCTAGAACATTCAGTTTTGACCCTGAAGAAGATCTAAAACCCGATACAGAATATACGGTAAAAGTAAGCTTGACTAAAATATATGATAAAGTCCCGTCAGAGTTTAAAGCGTATACTTTTAAGTTTAAAACAATTGAACCAAATTTTACGATAAACACCAACAATATTCAGTCATATAGTAAAGAATGGCAGTATTTAGAAGGCATTTTAAGATCGGCAGATGTGATTTCTTTAGAATCAGTAGAAAACTTAGTTTCTGCGACTCAAAAAGGCAAGAATCTATCTGTTAAATGGGACCCCGTAATGCAATCATCTACCATTTATGAATTTAAAATTGATAGTATTCAGCGCTTCGAAGAAGATTCAGAAATCGAAATAAAATGGTCTGGTAAAGAATACGGAATAGATAATAGTGGCAATTCAAAAATGATGATTCCGGGCATCAATAATTTCTCCATTATCAATGTAAATGTGATACAATCACCCGAACAACATTTAGCTATAAATTTTTCTGATCCGATAAAGAAACAGCAAAATTTTAAAGGCTTGGTATCAATTCAAAACGCTAAGAATTTAAAATATGTTGTAGATGGTAATGTGTTAAAAGTATACCCAAATACTAGAGTAAAAGGTAATATACAAGTAGACGTTTTTCAAGGAATCAAAAGTGTAGATAATTATAAATTAAAGAAACCATTCTCAGAAAAAATAGCTTTTGAGCAATTAAAGCCAGCCGTAAGATTAATTAGTAATGGTGTTATTTTACCAAATTCTAATGACCTAAAATTCAATTTTGAAGCTGTTAATTTAAAAGCTGTAGATATTAGAGTTATTAAAATTTTTGAAAGTAATGTGTTGCAGTTTTTACAACAAAATAACCTTGACGGACAGAATAGATATAATATTAGACGTGTAGGAAGAAGAATTGCTAAGAAAACAATGCCACTTATCAAATCTGACTTAGAAAATGATGGTAAATGGAAAACCTATTCGGTAGATCTATCTAAAATTGTCAAATCAGATCCTGGAGCTATTTACCGAATAGAATTAAGTTTTAATAAGGAATATGCTTCGTACAAATGTGATGGTAGTGAAGTAGTTAGTAATCAAGAAGAAAGCTATGATGATGAATATTATGAAGACGATTATTACTATGATGATTCACGTGAATATACTGTTGCTGAAGCCGAAGAAGCAGATGAGCGAGAAGAACAATATTGGGACAATCTAGTTTACAGCTACGCTAATAATAGATATTATGATTGGGGTGATAGAAATAACCCATGTAAAGAGGCCTATTATTTAAATGAAAATATAATAGTTTCAGCAAATATTTTAGCATCTAATTTGGGGATTATTGCTAAAAAAGGAGATAACAAATCATATCATTTTGCAGTGACGGATATTTTAACAACGAACCCTATTTCAGGAGCAATAGTAAAATTATACAATTACCAACAGCAAGAAATAGGTTCAGTAAAAACTGACAGTCAGGGATTTGCAATTTATGATGCAGACAAGAATGCCTATTTTGCTATCGCTTCAAGCGGAAAAAGTAAAACCTATATCAAGCTTGATGATGGACATTCTTTATCGCTTAGTAAGTTTGATGTTTCTGGTAAAAGACTACAAAAAGGACTAAAGGGATATATTTATGGAGAACGTGGTGTTTGGAGACCTGGAGATACCTTGCATCTAAATTTCGTACTGAATGATAAGGCGAATCCATTACCTAAAAATCACCCAATCCGATTAGAAGTTACAGACCCGCAAGGGAAGCTTACCTATAAAAAAATAGAAACAGAAGGTGTAAACGGTTTTTATAGGTTCGATGTACCAACTTCTGCTGAAGCAGCAACAGGCAATTGGAATGCTAAAGTGAGTGTTGGAGGTGCTACTTTTTACAAAGGCTTAAAAGTAGAAACGGTAAAGCCAAATCGTTTAAAAATTAATATTGATTTTAAAGACGAAGTACTTACTTCAAATAGGCCTATTAATGCAGAGTTAGGGATTAAATGGTTACACGGAGCACCAGCAAAGAATTTAAAAGCTGAAGTCAAAGTCAAATTTACGAGTACCTATACGTCATTTAAAAATTACTCAGACTATGTTTTTAATGATCCTTCTCGCAATTTTGATAGTGAAGAAATCACTGTTTTTGACGGCAAGTTAGATGCAGAAGGCAATGCCAATTTCAATAAAAAAATGAATTTTGGCAAGAAAGCTCCCGGTATGTTAAAGGCATCCTTTTTTACAAGAGCGTTTGAAAATGGAGGTGATTTTTCTATAGATGTTATCAGTAAAGATTTTGCGCCGTATGACACTTTCGTGGGACTAAAATCCCCGAAATCAAGAGCTTACGGTTCGTATTATACCGATGAAGATATCACATTCGATGTGGCTACAGTAGATGCCAAAGGAAAACCTGTACAGAGAAATGGTATTGAAGTAAAAGTATACCAAATTAAATGGCGTTGGTGGTGGAACTCTTCATATGACGATTTAGCTTCCTATGTGGGTAGTCAATATCATAAGCCAGTAAAATCAATGACTGTAAATACGAATGCTTCTGGTAAAGCGAATTTTAAAATCAATATTCCAGATGATGATGGTGATCGATATATGATAAGAGTTGTAGATCCGAAAAGCGGTCATGCTACAGGTAGAACAACCTATTTTTATAAAGATTGGTGGAAACGACCTGCTGGCAGCGATCCGCAAGCAGCAAAAATGTTGGTTTTTTCTTCAGATAAGGATAAATATAATGTTGGTGAAACAGCGAAAATTACCTTTCCTTCTGGTACGGCAGGTCGAGCCTTGATAAGTATAGAAAATGGCACCAAAGTTTTAGAACAACTCTGGGTAAAAACACAAAAAGGAGAAACAACAGCTGAAATTCCAATCACTAAAGAGATGACACCTAATGTGTTCATAAATATTTCATTGTTACAACCGCATGCGTCAACCGCGAATGATTTACCATTGAGACTTTATGGAGTTATTCCAATTTTGGTAAACGACCCTAATACCATTATAGAACCGCAAATTTCGATGCCTAAAATCCTACGTCCCGAAGAGAACTTTACAGTAAAAGTAAGCGAAAAACAAGGTAAACGCATGACGTATTCTATTGCTGTGGTAGACGAGGGCTT
>RCNE010000634.1_pt1 | contig 18716 bp, 14 predicted proteins | sample 2041361 | NCBI WGS metagenome assembly RCNE01 (sample SAMN09708229, study PRJNA481090) | Marine sediment metagenome, whole genome shotgun sequencing project.
AATGTCTTTCATGTCGTCGTGACGAATGGCAAAATTTGTGCCTTGGCCTTGATTGGCAGTTACTTGATTTTCCCATCCGTAACGTCCTCCCCCTCCAATAAATGCTCCTTGAATTCCTGCCGTGGCACCGTTGAAACACTTTAAGCGATGCCTCGTTTTTTGTTCAAGCGCATCGGTGAATGTTCCCTGATCAATCCCGTCCAGAAAGCGTGACGTTCCGATGAAAACAACGTCGATGTCCGGGGATCGTTCCAGAATAGCGGTTTTCAAAAGAACCCTGTCCGAGAGCGAAACGAAGCGCGACCTGGACTTCCCCCCACCCTCTCGCCTGGGCATAGATATCTCGCAGGGAAGTGCGCATGCGGTAATGGACGACAGCCTCGTCGAGAAAAGATGGGTCATGACCAGCGCGGTGGAGTCGTAGAGACAGTTCGGCGTCCTGGCCCCGGAGGTAGTCGACATCGAAGCCACCGAGCTCATCGAACACCACCCGTCGAATGCCGAGATTGCAGGAGCTGAGCACGGGGAAGGCACCATCGAACAGCGGGAGCTGGTCACGTGCGAGGAGGCGTCCCCGTGAGCCCACAGACCACGGGTCGTTGAGTCTTTCGAAGTCAAGCCGACCCCCAACAGCGACGGACTCGTCGAGACCTTCGGAGATGGCTTCGACCCACGTGGAACTCACGACGTCGTCTGCGTCGCAGAATGCGATCTTGGCGAAGGACGATGCCGCGACACCTTTGTTGCGCGCATGGCCCGCTCCTGGCCGCTCACGCGCATCGATCACTCGAACAGGAACAGTGGCTGAATCGAAGGACGAAACAATCGCGGCCGTTCCGTCAGTCGACCCGTTGTCCGCAACGATGACCTCGCCGTCGCCGGGCCACGATTGTTTGCACAATGCCTGGAGCTGCTCGCCGATCGTTGCCTCAGCGTTGCGCGCTGCGATGACGACAGAGACAGCAGTAGTCATGCCAGCACCAGCTCGCGGTGGCTCGCCATCGTGTCTCCAATGTTTTGGAGGAAGGATCGAACCACCGTGTCGACTTGGACTTCGGCTCGGTTACTGAATGCCAGTGCCTTTGTCTCAAGCTCTCGGTACCGGGCAGGGTTTTGGGTCAATGACTCGACGGCATCACGCCAACCCACTGCTCCAGCCGAACGCTCGACGATGAGCCCGCCGGGACCCACCGACTCGATGAGTCCAGGAAGATCTGAGGCGATTACGGGGATGCCGTTGGACTGCGCCTCGAGAATGGTCCTGGGCCGGTTGTCGATGAGATGAGGCGCAAGGATGATCGCCGCGTCGCTGAAGACCTCAGCTGGCGAAGACTTTCGACTGCGGAACCAGACGTTTTGATGGACAGCAAGGATTTGATCGATCGTCGCGCGTTCTGCTGGGGTAAGCGGCCACGACTCCTGCAGAACGAACTCGATCGTCGGAAAACTTCGAGCAAGGTCCGGAACGACCATCACGCCATGTTCTTTCCGTGGATTGACGAGCACGATCCGCTCGCGACTCGACGTCGTGCGTGCAGCCGCAAGGTTGACGATCGACGGGACGAATTCGGCGTCCACTCCGAACTTCTTGGCGCCCTCGACCAGGGTTTGGCTGTTTGCGAGGACTGCGGAGTGAGTGCCGTGACCCTCGTGCAGATGTCGCAACGCCGTCTCTTCTCGCATGTACAGAACCGTCGGAACGTTGAGTTCGTCGCACGTCGAGCGGATCTGACGCCACGTTGGACGTTCGATACTGGAACCAACGACGATGTCGGGGCTGAACGACAACGCCAGGTCAGGAAAGGCGTTCTCAGGAGCTGGACTCACCAGCACATCGCCAGCTGCATGGAGCGGGGTCCGGCCAGGAAGCGAACGTAGCCAGGATGCAGAACCTCCGAGAACCGGCGTATTCTCGAATCGTACCGATGCGTCCCAGAGCTGTTCGTGGAGGAATCGTGTGACGTTGTATCCGGCAGCGTTGTCGACCAACATCATCGTCTCAGCTCCCGCCGCCTTCAATGCAGTGCAGAGTTCGCGTTGACTTCGGCCGGAGCCCCCACCCATGGTCGACGAGACGAACAGAATTCGTGTTGGGTGTGGCTGGGTCGAGGTGGTTGATTCGGCGGAGTTCAACGAAGAGATCACGGGTCTCAATCGGTGATTCGATCGAACTATTAACCCAATCAGGTAGGTCAGAACACTTCGATGTCGCCCGGAGACCATTCGAAGGACTCGGCGCTCGGGTCCAAATCAACCGAACGAAGCGTCAGCGTTGGCCCGAGGCGGCTGACAGTGCGGGTCGACCCGAACCCTGCCGGCGTCAGGCAATAGTCGGCATTCACTTGGTGCATTGCTCGCTTCACGACATCCCATGCCGGCTTGGCTGATCGAACGACTGCGAGCGCGAGGAGAAATTCGCGAGACGGACCGCGCTGTCGAAGGCGAACCACACATCCCTCATCGGGGCTTGTCGGAAGCCATCGGTAGGAGATAGGCCCGTCTTCGAAGCGCCAACGGAGGGTCTCGAGCGTATGAGCGGTGTAGAGCAGGTCGCCTCGTCGCCCAGGTCGAAATGTGGGCGCAAGTCCGACGTTGTTTCCAATTGACGACAACCCGTCTGCGATATCGATGCCGAGGTCAGGTGTCTCGACCGAGGGTTTTTGGGCAGCGGTTCGACTGCGTGCAATTGTTGGAAGGCGCAACGGTGAGCGAAGGGCAAATCCGAATCCCACTTGGCCCGCTGGTTTCCAGCCCATCTTGAGATAACCCGGTCGGCTTTGGTCGTTGGGCGTGTTGAAGACGAAGTCGAATTGGCGTCTCTTCAGCTCCTCGAGGCCCATCTCGGTGAGCCTCCGAAATAGTCCCTGCCCCTGAGCCTCTGGTCGGGTCGCGGTATCGACCGCTCGCGCCGCTCTGATCGTGGCGCCCGCAGTGTGGTCGGCTGAACTCGCGAACCGCCATTGCATGAATGGGCGCACTGCCACAATCCCTGATGGGTCTTCAGCGACGAGGATGAGCGAGGGTCCAAACGCGTTGTCGAAGTGTTTCCAGCGAAAGAGCGCCCGGTCGAACTCGGGGTCTCTCCATCCGAGCGCTGAACCGCAGACATCGAGAATGGCGTCGGCGTCATTGACGTCGGCAAGTCGCAGGTGAATGTCCGAACTGTTCACGGACGCTGAGCGTAGTGGGAGTCGTTTGTGAGCTCGTCGATCGGACGCAAGCTCCTCAGCTTCGAGGCTCGGTGGCCGACTAGCGCACCATGTCTGCCGACCCAACGACCCTTCGGAATGACGCGCCTGTTGTTTCTTCCGCATCTGTGCAAACCCGACGCCTCGCCAAGCGCGTGGCTCTCGCGCTCGATCTCGCCGTACCGGCGACGAACGGCGTCGTTGTGCTTGCCTACCACCGGGTGGGTGAACGCACGGACAGCCCTGTCGATATGGCGACGTCGATGTTTCGTCGCCAACTGGCACATCTCGCAGCCACTGCTTCAGTGGTGACACTCGATGATGCCTTGCATGGTCTCGAGACCCATCAGTTCGGTTCTGCGTATCCGAGCGTGCTGACCTTCGACGATGGAACTGCTGACTTCGTGGATGTCGTGCTGCCGATACTTGTCGAGTTCGGCCTTACCGCGACGCTTTATGTCGCGACAGGTTTCGTCGACTCGGGGGCTCTTTATCCGGCGTCGGGAGTGCCTTTGTCCTGGAATGGACTACGTGAAGTGGTGTCAACCGGGCTGGTGACGATCGGCGCCCATACGCACAACCACGCGCTGCTGGACCGATGTTCTGTCGATGTGGCCACCCGTGAGCTCGACACGTGCAACGACCGGATAGCCGATGAGCTCGGCGTCGAGGCTGCGCACTTTGCGTACCCAAAGGCTGTTGGCGCTCAGGGAGCTGTGGAGATCGAAGTGCGGGATCGTTACCGCTCCGCCGCAATCGCCGGTACTCGAGCGAATGATCCCCGCTCGTTCGATGCGCACCGGCTTCTTCGTTCACCGATTCAACGTGCAGATGGTTGGGAAGGGTTCGTGCGCAAGCTCGAGGGCGGCATGCGAGCCGAAGATGACTTTCGACGACTCGTGAACGTTTTGCGTTACCGAGGAAAGGCCGCATGAGTCGTCGCCCTCGGTTGCTGCATCTGACGACGACTGCTGTCAGCCTCGACTGGCTTCTCGCACCGCAGCTTCAGGCATTCACCGAAGCGGGCTTCGATGTCTGTACGGCTTCAGCCGGCGGCGAGCACGTCGACTCTCTGTCGGCACGGGGTATTGCCCACATCGCGGTGCCATCACTGTCTCGCAACATGGAGCCGATGCGTGACGCACAGGCAGCGCGTGAGCTGCGAGCGTTGTTCATGCGTGTGCAGCCCGACATTGTGCATACCCACAATCCCAAGCCCGGCGTTCTCGGACGAATCATCGCTCGTGCATGCAAGGTTCCAATCGTGGTCAACACCGTGCATGGCCTGTACGCACAGCCGACCGATCGATGGGTTCGTCGTGGCGCCGTGTATGGCCTCGAGCGACTCGCGGCCGCGTGCAGCGACGCCGAGCTGGTCCAAAACCCAGAGGACGTGGCGACGCTGCGACAGCTCGGCGTTCCCACGGACCGACTGCACCTTCTGGGAAATGGCATCGATCTCCAGCGATTCTCTCCCGCCGAGTCTCCGAAGTCCTCGAGTGTCGATCTTCGTCGAGAACTCGGGATTGACGCCAATGTTCCGGTGATCGGCATCGTTGGTCGCCTGGTCTGGGAGAAGGGTTACCGCGAGTTCTTTGAAGCGATCACCGAGTTGCGAGCCAGCGAAGCTGCGGCGTTCGAAGTTGTCGTGGTCGGGCCAGCCGAAGCGGGTAAGATTGGTGCCGTCGACCAAGGAACGATCGACGCCATGAGGGGGCTCGGGGTCAGATTTCTCGGGTCTCGCACCGATGTCCCACGTCTGCTCAGCATGTTCGATGTTTTTGTACTGCCGTCGTATCGCGAGGGTTACCCGCGAGCGGCAATGGAGGCCAGTTCCATGGGGATCCCCGTCGTTGCCACGGATATTCGGGGCTGTCGCCAGGTCGTGATACATGGCGAAACTGGGCTCCTCGTTGAGCCGGGGGAGAGCTCAGCGCTTCGTGATGCGCTCACGAAATTACTTCTCGATCCCACTCTGCGAGCGAAACTTGGTGCTGCTGCAGCCCGTCGTGCGTCGACGGAATTCGACCAGCAGCGAGTGATTGCGCGCACGTTGGGGGTCTACCGGCATCTCCTGCGAGATGCCGGACTCCCACAACCTCAGCCGACGACTTCTCGATATAACGATTCGATCGATCTTGTTGCATTCGAGGCATCGAAGCGGACCGCCGAGGTCATCGCGGCCTGAGCCATTCGTTGATGCAGTGCGTCATTCGTCGCCAGCATCACCCAAGCCCGCGCAAGACCGTCAGCGTCGTCGATGTCGACGAGGATGCCGTTCTCACCATCGCTGATTGCTTCGGGGATCCCTCCAGCGCGTGTGCACACGGCTGGAATACCCAGCGCGAATGCTTCCATAAGCGAAACCGGCTTTCCTTCATGGCGAGAGGTGAGCGTGAAGATGTCGAAGCTGGTCATCACCATCAGCGCGTCATCTCGATAGCCGAGCACCTCGATGACGCCTCCGAGTTCTGCCGAGGTCACGGCTTCGCGAAACGCATCTTCGCCCGGCCCTTGCCCAACGACGAGAAAGCGCAGATTGGGGTCCAGTTGGGCGGCGATCTCCGCGGCACGGAGAAAGACGTCGTAGGCCTTTTCGGGTCGGAAATTCGCAACGATTCCGATGACCTTCTTCTCCTGTGCTTCGTCGCCCAAAATGCGAGCTCGCATCTCGTTGCGGTGCACCGAGAGCGCCTGGATCGCGTCGAGCGGAACGCCGTGGTCGATGACCGTGGTCGTGGCTCGTATCGACGGGGTCATCGAATCGCGAACGTCGATCGATACTGCTATTCGGCGAGCATCAACCGAGGCCGTGAGTTTGTTCAGCATGCGTGTCGCCCAATGATGACGTGGCCAGCGGTTGTGTTCAGTGGTGATCACGGGCGTGTCAATTTGGCGAGTGATGCGCAGGACACGAACGGCGCCGGCAAGGACGGGCGAGTGGACATGTACGACGTCGGGTTTTGTCTTGCGGATGAGTGCGCGCAGACCCAGGGGCCAGAAACGGCCTCCGCCGATGATGGCCGTCGTTGCTCCGGTGGCCTCGATTTCGCCGACGAGGTGGTGTTTTCCCTTTATGAGACGCGCAACCGTGTAGTCGATGTTGCTCGCACTGGTCTGTAGCTGGTTCACCAGAAGTCGCTCGGCACCGCCAGGCCCAAGTCCCTTGACCAAATGTAGGACTCGGAGCGCGGACGACTCTGGGTCGGATGGTTCGGAAGTTTGGGAGAAATGGCTCATCGGAAGTCGTCCGATCGGCTCACGAAACGACCCTTCTGTCCGATTGTGCAGGAGACCGAATCACAGCCGCCGTGTGATTGGTTGCATGAGGTGTGCACAAGCCATGAGAAATCGTGTTGTGAGCGATGATCGTTTCGACGAATCTTCGCATGCTGCAGAGGGGTTTGGGTCGATCGACCCCACCTCCGGATCGCTGGCTGCCCCCGACCGTAGGGAAGCCGCGCTGCTCGATGATCCGCTGCGTCCAATTCGCAGCGTGTTCCGGCGCTGGCGCGTGATCGGTGCGCTGGTCGTGGTCGGGTCACTGCTCGGCTGGTTCAGCGCGGTCATCGCTGTCGAGGCCGACACGGCTCCCGTCGCAGTGGATCATTATCAGGCCAAACATGTTTTGGTGTTGGACAGCAACGTGCCAGACACCCAAGCTGTGCTTGGGGTACGAAATCTAAACGTGCTTGCGAAACGGATCACCATCGGTGAAGTCCCGTCCGCAGTCGCTGCTTCAGTGGATGTCAGCCCGACTGAAGCAGCAACACAAGTACGAGTGCTGATCCGCTCCGACAGCGAATCGCTCGACATCATCACGGTTGGCAAGACGCCGGCCCAGGCGGAAGCTCTTGCCGACTCCTATGCCAGCGAACTTATCGGTTATCTCGAAGCTGAGGCCGACCGCTACACGGTTGAGTCGATCGCGAGTGCCGAAGCGAGATTGGCCGAAGCTGAGGCAAACCTTCTCCAGGTTCGATCCGGCCTGCGTTCAGCAGAGGCCGCCCAGAACGACCAGGAAATTGCACTGCTCGAACAAGACGAGCAACAGTTTCAGAGCGCCCGTATCTACGCGAACGCGGCGCTGCTCGAAGCTCGCTCCGACGGTGTGCCCGTCGTACCCATCGAATCGCTGCAACGTGCCGACGGAACGGCATCGGTCATTGGTCAGGGCCGATTCACCGAACTCGTGGATAACGCATCCATCGGTCAGAACATCGAGGTTCTGTTCGGCGACGATGTGGAGTCCGAGTCGGGCACCAACGCACTCACCGCGGTCAGCAATCGTCTGCCGACCGGGATGATTCCACGGGTTGGCGCCGGAGCCCTGTTCGGGCTCCTCGTTGGAATCATCATTGCCGTCGTCCTCAACCGGCTCGATAATCGGGTCCGGTCCAAACGTCAGGTCGAGGCCCTGTTGGATCTGCCGGTGATCGCCGAGGTTCCCTCGCTCGGCCGACAGAGCAAGCGAACCCAAGAGGTGCATGCTCGCGAGAATCCGCGAAGTCGATTCGCCGAGCAGTATCGCGCTCTTGCGTCGACTCTCGGATATGCACGGCGGGCACGACACGTCCGCGGTCAGGTTGTGCTGGTCACGTCACCTGGTCCTTCTGAAGGGAAGACGACAACGGTTGCCAACCTCGGAGCAATGTTGGCCGAGGCTGGTCAATCTGTGCTCCTCGTGAACTGCGATTTCCGTCGACCGCGACTGCATATGCTCACAGGGTCGGAGTATCAACCCATGGATCTCAACCCGACGCAAATTCCCGACGTCGAGCTCATCTCGAACGTGGTCGAGGACAGCGATGCGCTTCCCACCGAAGTTATTGCTGCGCAACGTGCGGTCATCAAGAAGGCCTCGAAGTTGTACGACCTGATCATCATCGATACGGCTCCGCTGTTGGCGACGAACGACGCTGTCGACTTGCTCGATCTCGTCGACGATGTCGTGCTGGTGATGCGCTCCGGGAAGACGACCATGCAGGCCGCGGACCGCGCTGCCGAGGTGCTGGACCGTCGCCGCGCCCACGTCCTTGGTGTCGTTATCACCGATGTCGATGCTGGTCACTCGGCTGACTACTATTACTACGGCGGGTACCACGAGGAGCGAGCTGCCACGCCGGGTCGCCTTTCACGCTGGCGCAGCAAGACCGACATCGATTTGGTCGCCGAGTCGACCGATGTGGAGCTCGCTGAGTCCGTCTCGCCATGATGACCGATGTGCCGCGGGCCATTCCGCGTCCGAGCGAGCGCCGGCGCGCAGTTCTGGTTACTGAGCCAGCTCCACGAGTCGGAGCCGCTGACCGGACTCGAGCGGGTCGAGCAACGGCGACGTCGATTGGCTGGGTTTCGGGCCTGAGTGCGGGTCTGCTCTTTGGGTTGCTTGGACTCTCTGGCCGCGAAGACACATTGTTTGGGGTGATCCTCGTCCCAATGGTCCTCGTCGGCGCATGGCTGGCGATTGGGCGCTTCGTGTCGGAGAGGCACGGTACGACCTTTGGGGCCTTCATCTTTGCCGGGCTCGGAGTGCGCCTCCTCGCTTCGGTTCCGCGACTGATCGGAGGTGCTGACTCTCCGGTGTATCAGCGTGAGGGACTTCGAATTGCGGAGAGTCTTCGTGATTTGCAGTTCGACGTGGCAACGGGCCGCAGCATTCCTGGCACCGGGTCGGTCCGATACTTCACCGGGGTCGTCAACGTCGTCACCGGTTCGAACTACATCGCGACATTTCTTGTGTTCACGATGCTGGCATTCGTTGGTCAGGTCGTGTTTCTGCTCGGTGTCCGGTCATCACTCAACGACAAACAGTTCCGGCTCTTATCGCTCGTGGTGATGTTTTCACCTACCCTGGCTTTTTGGCCGTCCTCGATTGGCAAAGAGAGCCTCGCACTCTTCGGTATTGGATTCGGCGTCTACGGGGCGTCGCGACTTTATGACCGCCGTTGGGGTGGCATCGGGCCGGTCCTGCTTGGCTTTTTTGCCGTCGGGATGGTGCGGCCTCACGTTGCGATGGTTCTCCTCGCTGGCCTGCTGATTGGTTTGTTTGCGCGCCGAGCGCACACCCGCGGTCGAATGGCGACACACGCTGTAGTGCTCGTCGTTGTGGTGGTCGGCTCGATGTGGATGGCTGGCGCGTCCGCTGATCTCTTTGGCCTGGACAGTCTCGATGGGATTTCCGATGTCTCGGCGGCGCTCGACTTCGCGCAGGAACGGACGTCGCAGGATGAAGCACGATTCGTGGCTGCTCGGGTGAGCTCGGCTGCGGATTATCCGTGGGCCGCCGTCACAGTGCTGTTCCGCCCATTTCCCTGGGAAGCCTCAAACGCCTTCGCGATGATCAGCGCGTTGGAGAGCATGGTTCTTGCGGTGCTCCTGGTGCGAGCGATTCCGGGATTCCTGGCCCAGGGACGTCAGCTCGTCCAACGAGGTCAACTGCTCTATGCAATTGCGTTCGTCTCGGTCTTCATCTTCTTGTTCTCTGCCATCGGCAATTTTGGCATCCTCAGTCGGCAGCGCGCGCAGGTGATTCCTTTTGTGTTGCTGATCGCTGCGTTTGGTCTTGGGGCCGAACGTCGATCATCGGTCGAGCGAGGTCAGGCATGACCACTGATCGCGAAGGCCAGACGTCAGGGCACATGGCGACCGTCGACAGTTTGATCGTGCCCTGCTCGGGAGCGTACGACGGGCTGGTCGATGGGGAGGCGGTGATCTTCTCCGCGCTGGATCGTCGACTGCACGTTCTCAACAGCACCGCCCGGCAGACCTGGGCAGCCATCGATGGCAGCGCCACGGGAGATCAGGTCATCTTGACTGTCGCCGCCGAATACGAGATGAATCCTGGCGACATCACCGCTGACGTACTCGGCCTGATCGACCGCCTAGTGGGGATGGGGCTCTGCCACCTCGAGGTGTCGTGTGAGCATGGAATCGAGCTGGAGGAGAGCGCCGTTAGCCAGAAGTCGGCTGGCGATACGACGATGATCGGCTCGCTCGACGAGCCGCTTGATGCTCTCAGAGCCTTGGGTGTTCCGATCAGCGTCGAGACGAACGATGCACTGCTTCGATCCGAGCTCTCTCGTGTGTTGAGTCCACTTCGCTGCACCGATATCGACCTGACAAACCCGCGGGATATCAGCCGATTTCAACACATTGTTGTGGACGCAGTCGGCGCTGCAGACAGCGTCTGGCGTGTCACGCGGAATGGCGTGAGCGCAAGAGTTTGTTCGTCACGAGAACAAGCCATCCGAACAGTTGTTGCCGAATGCAACACCGCTCCTCTGCTCCACATTGATGACGCGATCGTGTTTCATGCCGCAGCGGCTGACCTTGGTCGCGGAAGTGTTTTGATGGCGGGTGTCAGCAACGCAGGGAAGTCCACGCTGGTTGCACAGCTCCTACAGAGGGGTCACGAATACATCACCGATGAAGCTGCCGCTGTCGATCTTGGCTCACTCGCTGTCAGACCGTTCACCAAGTCGATCTGTCTCGAGCAGGGGGCACAAGAGCTGTTCGATGAACTCCCGTCTCGCTCGACGGTGAGTGGCTCGGCCTGGGACGTCGACCCGAGAACCCTCGGCCCTGGCCGACTAGGCGCAGGCGGACCGATCGTGGCGGTCGTCTTTGCCTCGTTCGACCCGAACGCATCTCCCGTCTTGCGGCCGCTCGGCAAGCTCGATTCGTTGCGGCGGCTGATCGCAAATGCCTTCGTGTTCGACCATGTCGGTGCACCAGCGTTCGAGGCCGTGGTGCGAATGGCGAACGTGCTGCCGTTCTACGAGCTGGTGCACGCAGGTGGGACCCGTCACCTCGACCAACTTGAGGATCTGTTGGGCGACAGAAACGCCCTTAGTCTCTGATCGCTCGTCGATCGACATGCGGCCCGGCGTCTGCAGTGACCTGTTTGATCATCGCCTCACGCGAAGCCTTGCGAGCCCGCTTGGTCTGGTACTGGTTCTCGTCGGCAGAGCGCAGCAAGGCGCTTCTCGACTCGATGTCCTCGCCGGCGAATGCAATACCGCAGGAGATCGATCGAGGTGGACCCGATCCTGCTGATCGGGCGAACAGCCGCTCGATCGTATCGGAGACATCATGTGCGGTCAGCAAGGCACCGCCGTCGATCGCGAGACAGAACTCGTCGCCACCGATACGACAGATCGTTGTGCTCCCGGGGTCTCGAACCGCCCCTCGAAGCGCTGCGGCGGCATCGATGAGGAGACGATCGCCTGCCTGGTGCCCCATCGTGTCATTCACGATCTTGAGACCATCGACGTCACACATGATGAGCGCACAGTCGACCCGTTCGAGTGGAGGTCGTTCGAAGATGCCATCGAGCACTCGATACAACTCATGTCGATTCGCGAGGCCCGTGAGCTGGTCTCGCAGCGCCATTCGTTCCATCTGCGCCCAATGTGTGTTGCTCGTGATCGCATCGCCGGCTTCGCTCGCGATGTGTCGGAGCACGCTGAGGTCGTGCGCATCGAACGGCGCAGCATCATCTCGACGGCTGGCGACGAAGACACCCCAGGTCTCGTCGGCCACGATTATCGGTACGACGAGTTCCTGGACGTGGTCGGAGCCCGCGGGGCGTTCGAGCGTGGCACCTGCACGAAGCTCGGCTTGGGTCGAAAATTCGCGTAGGTCGTCGAACCGCTCGGCGCTCAGCTCGGGAAGTTGCTTGTCCGTCGCGCGTGCGGCGGCGTCGGCGGCGAATTCGGTGGACGTCAGCCGAAACACGCTGACCTCAGCAGCATGGATGGTGAGTTGAGCCGACGCTGCAAAGAGTGAAAGTAGATCGTCAGTGTGGCCAGCTGCCGCCACTGCCGACTTGATCGTGGTTGCCGTTGCCGTGACCGACCCGGGGCTCTCCTGAGGTTCTGTGGTGATGGGCCCGGCGATCGGCGCGTCGATCTCCGGCTGAAGTAGCTCGAGGATCAACTCCGATGCACTCGACTCAGCGGCGAATCGCTCGAGGTCGAGCGAGTGGAGCAACTCGCACAGCTCCGGGTCAAGGGAGGAACCAGCGAGACGGTCGGTGCGTCGCAACGAGTGCTCCCACGTGGGGAGGAAACCGTCAGCTGGGTTGCCGATCAACGCACGCGTGACCGCCACGAGCCGTGCAGCAAAGTGGATCTCTGCTCCGGTGAGCGCGTCGGGGCGACCCGACCCATCCCAGTGTTCATGCTGTTGCTCAAGGATGGCGGCGACCGCTCTGAGCCCGGGCACCTGTTTGAGCAGCGTCGGTCCAAGAAGCGATGACGACTCGTCGGCTGCAGCTTCGGGATCCAGCGGCCGACTGATCACGAGGTCGATATCCGCGAGTGCCGCCGCCGCGACCATGATCGACCTGTCGGTGTCGCCTTCGTCGGAGTGGCGAATGGCGGCGTTGGCCACAGCAGCCCGTAGTGCTGACCGATGAGCGACGGCCGCGTCGTAGAGCTCGCAGACGCGAACAAGCGCCACGACGGCGCCGATGGCGGCATCGGAGAGGGGTGGGTGTGGGTTGTGCACTGCAGAATCGGACATCGTCAAAAAGCTCAGTTGGTCGGTTGAACGCACAGTGTGGCTGGATCAGTGTGTCATGGTCGCGCTGACCTCAACCAGTCTGAGTTTCAGTACGTGATATGACGTTGTGTGAGGCTCAACACCACCGTAGTTGTTCGTGTGCGCGGTTACGCTGGTCAGTGATGGAGACCCCACGATGAGCACGAGAAAGCTGATCCTCGCTTCCCTTTTGTTGGGCGTGGCGATTCTTGTCGCATTTGCTGCGCAGCTTCTGATTGCTCGGTAACGAGCGGATGTAGAGTCGAAGCTCGACGGATGGAGAACGTATGTCCAATCATTTCGATGTTGTTGTCGTTGGAGGCGGTCCTGGTGGATACGCCTCGGCCCTTTATGGTGCTGCGGCTGGTCTGAACATTGCCATCATCGAGAAAGCGAAACTTGGCGGGACCTGCCTGCACGTTGGCTGTATCCCGGCGAAGGAACTGCTTGAGACGGCGGCGGTCTTTCGGACGGTGCAGCATGCATCGACCTTCGGGGTCAACGCCTCCGAACCAACGCTCGACTTCAGCGTCACGCAGACTCGCAAACAAAGTGTCATCGACACGCTGACCAAGGGGCTTACTGGACTGCTCAAACATCGCAAGGTCACCGTGTTCGACGGTGTCGGCAGGGTTACATCAGCAGGCGATGTGAAGACGGTCAACATCAGCGGTGGTGAATCCGGAGATATCGAGATCACTGGAGACAACCTGATCCTCGCTGCTGGGTCCGTACCACGGACGATTCCTGGCTTCGACGTCGATGGAACGTCGATCGTGACTTCCGACGAATTGCTGTCGATGCAAAGTCTCCCGTCTCGTGCAGCAGTCATCGGCGGCGGCGCAATCGGTATCGAGTTTGCGTCGATGATGGCCGACCTCGGCACGAAGGTCACCGTCCTCGAGGCTATGCCGAAGATCATTCCTGGGGTCGACCCCGACGCGGCGAAGATCGTCCAGCGGTCGCTCAAGAAGCGTGGCGTCGACATTCGGACCGGCGTGATGGTGCAAGGTCACACCGATGTGGATGGAGCCAAGCGAGTGAGCTTTGGCGAAGGAGAGACCGTCGATGTCGACTTGATCGTGTTGTCGATCGGTCGTCGGCCCTTTGCCGACCTTCTCGGCCTCGACGCGGCGGGTGTTCCCGTCGACGAACGCGGATTCATTCCTGTCGACGAAGCGTGCCGCACGTCGGTTCCCGGCGTCTGGGCTGTCGGCGACATCATCGCTACCGCCCAGCTGGCCCATGTTGGGTTTGCCGAAGGCATGGTCGCCATCCGTGGCATTCTCGGCGAGGACCCAGCGCCCGTCGACTATCTGAATGTTCCGTGGTGCATCTATTGCCATCCTGAGGTCGCCTTTGCTGGCCACACCGAAGAGTCGGCAAAGGAAGCGGGCTACGACGTCGTGACCTCCACGCACAAGTTCGCCGGAAATGGTCGCGCCATGATCCTTGGCGAGAGTGATGGTCTCGTGAAGGTCATTGCGGAGAAAGACGCAAATGGTCGGGCCGGACGCATGCTCGGTGTGCACATGGTCGGGCCGTGGGTCACCGAACAACTCGGTCAGGGATATATGGCGATCAACTGGGAAGCAACCATCGACGAGGTAGCCGCCTTCATTCAGCCACACCCGAGCATGAGTGAGCTCTACGGTGAGACCGTCATGGCGCTCACCGGCCGAGGACTCCACGGCTGAACTCGCCAAGTCGCTCTGCGGCAACCAGACTCCAAGAAGACTCAACAAACGTACGACACGAATACGCACCCCATGAAGGAGCGCACAACTCATGAGCGACATCACGCTGCCATTGCTTGGTGAATCGGTGACCGAAGGAACGATCACTCGGTGGTTCAAACAGGTCGGTGACACGGTTGCCGAGGACGAGGCGTTGTTTGAGGTGTCGACAGACAAGGTCGATTCTGAGGTGCCGTCTCCTGTTGCTGGTGTGGTGACGGAGATTTTGGTTCCTGAGGGTGAGACGGTCGAGGTTGGGACGGTGCTTGCTCGTGTTGGTGGTGCGGGTGCTGCTGCGCCTGCGCCTGCCGCTCCGGAGGCTGCTCCTGTTGCTGCGGCTGCGGCTGCGGCTGCGCCTGCGGCTCCGGTGGCCGAAGCGCCAGCCGCCCCGGCACATGCGGCGTCGGAACCAGCACACGCTGCGAGCTCGGACCTGTCCGGGTTCGTGCTCTCACCCGTGGTCCGTCGATTGATTACCGAGAAGAACCTCGATCCAGCAACGATCGTGGGAACCGGTGTTGGTGGTCGGATCACTCGTAAGGACGTCGAAGCGGTTGCCCGTATCGGTACGCCGGCCGGCAACGGTGCGATCGTCCCCCGGGTCGAGGTGCCAGCTTCCGCGGCGCAACCAGCACCCGCTCAGCCAGCGGCCGCCCCGGCCACGGCGTCACCAGCTCCGCCGGCCGCAGCACCAGCAGCTCCGGTGGCAGCGCCTGCAGCTCCGGTCGCTGTGTCGAGCGATGGCGACTCGGCCCCGCTCAACAACATCAGACGCAAGACCGCCGAACACATGGTCATGTCGAAGGCGGTGTCTCCACACGTCCTCACGGCTATGGAGGTCGACTTCGAAGGCGTGGAGGTCGTGCGTCGAGCACATAAGGCACAGTGGAAAGCCGACGAAGGTTTCAGCCTCACGTACCTTCCGTTCGTCCTCCGTGCTGTTGCCGACGCGATGCGTGACTTCCCGCTCATGAACGCATCTCTCGACGGTGATGCGGTCACGATGCATGCAGATGTGAATGTCGCAATTGCTGTCGACCTCAACTTCGACGGCCTGCTCGCACCAGTGGTCAAGAACGTCGATGGAAAGCGCCTTCGCCAGCTCAGTCGAGATGTCGTCGATATTGCGACCCGAGCCCGCTCGAAAAAGGTCACGCCTGACGATCTGTCCGGGGGAACGTTCACGATCACCAACCCCGGTCAATACGGCACGATGATGCAGTTCCCGATCATCAACCAGCCGCAGGTAGCGATCCTGTCCACCGATGGCGTGCATCGCAAGCCCGTCGTGGTCACTGATCAGTATGGAAGCGAGAGCATCGCAATCCATTCGGTCGGTGTCCTTGCGTTGGCCTGGGATCACCGTGCCTTCGACGGGGCCTATGCCGCAGCATTCCTCGCAAAGATGCGCGACATCATCGAGACGACCGACTGGGAAGCCGAGATCAGCTGATTCGATGGCCACACCCTTGCGCGCACGCTGGTTAGGGCGGGTCTCCTACAACGACGCGTACACATTGCAGAAGGCGCTCTTCGCGTCGACGCACAATCACTTACTGCTTCTCGAGCATGCACCGGTCTTCACGCTCGGCGCCCGCGCGTCTCTCGACAATCTGTTGGTAGACCCCTCCGAGGTTGGCGCCGAGTTGATCGAGGTCGACCGCGGTGGCGACATCACTTGGCATGGGCCGGGCCAGCTTGTTGGATATCCAATTCTGACGGTGCCGGGCAAACGTGGTGGGGGGATGGCCGACACGGTCGCGTACGTGCGGTCGGTTGAACAGCTGATCATCGACACGCTCTCGGACCTCGGGGTACACGACGTTGGCCGACTCGATGAGTATCCGGGTGTTTGGGTTTCTCCCGATTCGGAGAATCCTCGCAAGATCGCTGCGATTGGGGTCCGCTTGACCCGGGGCCGATCGATGCATGGTTTCGCGCTGAACGTCGACCCCGACTTGGTCTGGTTCGATCGCATGGTGCCCTGTGGCATCACCGATAAGGCCGTGACCTCGTTGGCCGCCGAAGGTTTGCAGCTGTCGATGCGTGAAGTCGTCGATGCACTCCTCGTGCGGGCCGAGGCACAGTGGGGCGAACTTGATCGCCAGGATGTCGTCTGGCGAGAGCGAGTGGAAGACCTGACCCCGTTCAGTCGAGGCGAGGGCCCTGGTCTTGCGTCCGGCACGAAAGAATCGCCACTCGTCGAAGATGCACATCTCACCGGGACGTCGGTCCGCATTTCCGGACGACTCGCTGAGGCTGGCGTGACTACTGGTCTCGAGATATCGAGCCGGAAGCCCGACTGGATGCGGGTGAAGGCTGACATGGGTCCCGAGTATCGCCGCTTGAAGTCGGTCATGAAGAGCCTCGATCTCGTCACCGTGTGCGAGGAGGCCGGTTGCCCCAACATCTTCGATTGTTGGAACGATGGCATCGCCACGTTCATGGTCTGCGGCGAACGTTGCACGCGGAAGTGTGGATTCTGCCTGGTCGACACCCGTCACCCTGAGGCTGTCGACCCCCAGGAACCTGCCAAGGTTGCTGAAGCGGTCGAGAAGATGAACCTCGACTACGCAGTGATCACGATGGTGGCTCGAGATGACCTGATCGACGGGGGAGCGAATCACGTCGCCCAGACGATTCGCGCGATTCGTGACCGGCGTCCTGATGCTCGGGTGGAGGTCCTTATCAGCGACTGCAAGGGTGACGCCGAGAGCCTTGACATCATCAACGACGCTCGCCCCGACGTGCTCAATCACAACATCGAGACGGTCCCAAGGCTGCAACGTGTTGCCAGGCCGTCAGCTTCTTATGCCCGAAGCCTTGCTGTTCTTGGCCGCGCCAAAGCAGCGGGGCTCACGACCAAGTCGTCGATCATTGTTGGTATGGGTGAGTCGTTCGACGAGGTCACCGCCACGATGGCTGATCTGGCTGCCGTTGGAGTCGACATCGTCACCGTCGGCCAATATCTCCGTCCGACCTCGAACCACTTGCCCGTGGCACGTTGGGTCGACCCGGTTGAGTTCGATGAATGGAAACGAATCGGCGAGAAAGAACTCGGGTTGTCTCACGTCGAGGCCAGCCCGCTCACTCGGTCGAGTTATCACGCCAAACAAGCCGAGACCGCCGCCACCTCCTAGACCACCCGAATCTGTGCAGCTGTGGATGCCTATGTGATCACTGGCGCTGCACAGATCTGTAGGTCTCGAATCTGTGCAGCTGTGGATGCCTATGTGATCGTTTGCGCTGCACAGAACCGGGGAGACCGGGCGATCTCGCTAACGTGGGGCCATGAGTTTTTCAGAACGAATCGACCGAGCTCGTCACCAGCTGGATGTGCAAGGTGTCGACGCACTCTTGCTCTCGGTGGGTGCAGATCTTCCGTATCTCACCGGGTTTTCTGCCATGGCAACCGAACGACTTACGATGTTGGTCCTGCCGCGACAAGGTGAGGCGAAGCTCGTCATCGCCGGTCTCGAAGCGCCCTTGGTCCAACAACACGATGACTTCGATCTCGTCCCCTGGGGAGAGACGGAGGATCCGCTGAACATCGTCAATGACTTGCTCGCTGGAGCATCGACCGTCGCCATCGGCGACACCATGTGGGCAAAGTTTTTGGTTGGCCTCGTCGCCCGCGACCCCTTGCGGACCTACCGAAACTCTTCAGAGATCATGACGCCGTTGCGGGCGCGAAAGACAGCCGATGAGATCGAACGTCTTCGCGCCGCCAGCCATGCGGTCGATCGGATCGCGAATCGTTTACAGGCTGGCGAGATTTCACTTGTGGGTCAGACAGAGTCCGCGGTCTCTGCAGAGCTCAGTCGACAGATCATCGAAGAGGGCCATGGCAAGGTGAACTTTGCAATCGTGGCGGCAGGTGAGAATGCGTCGAGCCCACATCACCATGCGGGCGAGCGCGTCATTCGAGAAGGTGAGGTCGTGCTCTGCGACTTCGGCGGCACCATGTTTGGAGACGACGGCGTCGGTTACTGCTCGGATCTCACCCGTTGTGTGTACACCGGGACCCCGCCCGCAGAATTCTCTGAGCTTTATGACGTGTTGTTCGAAGCACAGGCTGCGTCGGTCGCTGCCGCCACCGTCGGTACGCCCGCCGAGCAGATCGATCGTGTGGGCCGCGACATCATCGCCGCGGCCGGATATGGCGACCAGTTCATCCATCGAACCGGGCACGGCATCGGTGTCGAGGCCCATGAGGAGCCCTACATCGTGGAGGGCATCTCGGACGGGC
>RCNE010000635.1_pt1 | contig 18669 bp, 15 predicted proteins | sample 2041361 | NCBI WGS metagenome assembly RCNE01 (sample SAMN09708229, study PRJNA481090) | Marine sediment metagenome, whole genome shotgun sequencing project.
ACTCTTTTTAGTTTTATTTTCGATATTTATTAACCAATCTCCTTTTTCGGCATCTATCAATAAAAATTCTTCTGAATTAAAGCCTTGAACTCTTTCATCATTTAGACGTTTAGCATTTTTAGACTTTGTGTGTGACCACGTAAAAAATAACTTTTGAGGGTTAACAAATTGTAATTCAAATAGTGCATTTTTATTATTCCAATCAAAAACAATTCTTGCATCTTGGTTCACCATATTTAAATACTTTTTTGGAATTTTTGAAAAAGTAAGCTCCTTTCTATGTTTAGAAACTAATCTCCTAAATTCACTTTCTATATTTTTAATCAATCCTGAAAAATCAACAGTATTTAATTTCCCATTAAGGATGTCATTATAAATATCTAAACTTCTTTCGTAATTACCTGTTTCTTGATAAATAAGTGCTAAATCTCTATGAGATTGCGCTTCATTTGGCTTTAACAGCACTATTCGTTCATATATTTTCTTAGCCAATAAATAATCATAATTTTGTTCTGCTTTATACGCAACAAGCCTTAAGAGATCGACATCGTTAGTAGTGATTTCCACTATATTTGAAACTATGCTTGATGCAAGGTCCTTAGCGCCCCATTGAGAAATATAGTCGGAGACATTCAAAAAATAGTGTGGATCATTAAAATAATTAATTCTTTGTTTTAAATATGCTGCATATAATTCATTCAGTGATTTATATATTTTTAAATCGTCTATATATATTGTATTGATTGTGGAGTTTACTAAAGTTAGATTTTCTTTATAGAAGTTATCTCTTTTAGCTGGAGAAGTATTCTTTCCTTTTGATTTTTTCCCATAAGAAGCAGTTTTGGTTGTTATCAAAAAAACTCCATTTCCACCATCACTCCCATAACGATTTGTTGCAGCTAATCCTTTTAAAATAGTAATTTCAGCAACGTTGCTTGGATCAACAAAATTTCTCAGTTCAGATGATTTGCCAAAATTTTTCCAAAAATTTTTATCACTTGAATTAGTTCTACGTATTGGCGTTCCATCAATTATAATAAGAGGAAAATTGTTCAATGTTAATGATGTGAAACCTCTTACAACTGTTCGGCTTATATCTTCACCATTATGTGAAACAGAAAACTTGCCTTGTGCAACATTACGAACATCAGTTATTAATTCAGAAATTTCTTCGTCATCAATGGACTGAACGGCGTAACCGACTTTTTTCTTGTTAATTTTACCATATCCTGTATCTTCGAATTCATCTTCTACTAGGACTTTTCCATTGACTATTACTTCTTTTAATTCATTTTCATCTTGATCTAAAAATATATTCAATTCCTTATTAGACTGACTGACTAACATATTTTTACTACGATATCCTAAATAGCTAACAACTAAATAATCGTCTTTATTAACTTTTATTTGATAGTCACCATTTTCATTAGATGTAGTTCCTGATTTATTATTTACGGTTACTGTAGCACGTTCGATGGGTCCATCAGAACCAGACACATTACCCATTATTGTAAAAGCATCTTCTAATTTAATCTTAGCTGGCACTTCTTTTATAGTTGATATCCTTTCGCTCACAAAAGATTCTTCTTTTTTAAGAAGCGATAAACTTTCTTCTAAAGTGACTTCAGTTAAATCTAAATAATTACCTTGACATCTTATGCTTTGCTTTCTCAATACTGAATGATTAGCAACCTCAGTACTACTAATTATAAATGTTGGTTTTTTGGTACTGACAACTAAGTCATCAATAACTTCTACACCATCAGTAAATAATAAATTAACATCCGAGTTATACTCTTGTAGTAGTATGCCATAAATAGCAATACCATCATATGAAGATACTTGCAAATCTGATTTTAATGATGACCAATCAGCATTTATAATAGTATACTTTTTATTAACAACAATCGTATTATTAAAAGTAATCAACTTTACATCTAAGTTTCGTAGACTATTAAAATAACCATTCAATAGTTCAAATTCTTTGTTTATATCTCTATCTTTCATTGATAAAGATGTATCCCAAAAGATAGTAATATTTTTAGGTTCGTTACATATCGTAGAAGCAAATGAAGCATTTAATGCTAAAAAAAATAAGAGTAGAATGTAACTTTTTTTAGACATAAGTAATAATATTTTTAATAAATATACTCATTAAATCTAAATCAATTTGATTGTCATATTTCTATTGATTTTTTTGGTTTCGGTTTCTACAAACTTTTCAATAAAACAGATTTCTTTTGGCCTTTCAAATTTAGATAAGGCCTTTAGATTTTTTACTTTATTAAGAATTTTATCATTCTCTTCTTTAGATTCTACCACAAGTATTAGTTTTTCACCTAAAACCTCATCAGGTAATGAGCCCACAAAAAAACGAGATTTGATAATTTTTGATAATTTTACCTCGATTTGTTCTGGTATCAATTTTACACCACCTGAATTGATGATCGTATCATAACGACCCAACCATTTGAATTCAGAATCAGAAATTAACTCCACTAGATCATTGGTATTAATTATAGTATCTGAAATGTTTGGAGCGTCAATTATTAAGCAATCTCTATTATCTTTAGAAATTTTTATGCTTGGTAGCGTTTTATAAAAAGATTGCTTCGTTTCACTCGCGGTCGCGTTACTATTATTGAGTTTTTTTACTGCAATATGAGTAATTGTTTCCGTCATTCCGTAGGTAGCAAAAATTTCAGTCTTTAAATTACTAATCTTTTGCTGTAAATTATGAGAAACTACTCCCCCGCCAACAATCAATTTTTTAATACAATCTAATCTATCAAGAGAATTATTCAGTTGTAATGGCACCATCGCACAGAAGTCATATTTTTTTTTCGTTCCGTTTAACGGATGAGCGCTTGGTTCAGTGACATCTAAATGCCATCCCATTACTAACGCACGAACTAACATCATTTTACCAGCGATATAATCGGTTGATAAGCATACTAATGCGGTAGTTTTTTCTGGTAATTTGAAATAAATTCCCGTAGCAAAAGCACTATTAGTCATGTGCTTTTTCTTTAAATTAATTTGTTTTGATGTACCTGTAGAACCAGAAGTTTGAATTGTTATAAAATTCTCTTTATTAAACCAATCTGACAAAAAAGAAAAGATACTAGAAGAAATAGTTTTAGAAAATTGAAGTAACTCATCTTTACTACCAAAAGATTTTTCATTCAATTTAAAGTCAATGTGAAAATCATTCATTTCCTACCTCTTCAATTTTCGTATTAGAAATAATAGTATTGTGAATAGCACCTGTTAGTTTTTCTTGCCAATTAGACCAGCCATATTTTTTAGAAAATACGAAAAGTATTAGTGGATAGATTACAAAAATTGGTACATATGTCTCCCATCCCAAAGATGGCTCCGATGTGTCAATATACAAAGCGTCCGTTTGAAAAACCGTCCAGTCAGTAGTTACTAAAAAAGCTGCAACAATATTGTTAGCAGCATGTAAACCTAAAGCAAGTTCAGTCCCTTCATCCATAAGTGTTGCAATTCCATATAAGAATCCCGTTCCAATATAAAAGACCATGATACCCCAACCTAATTTTTCTACTTCAGGATTCATACCATGCAATAAGCCAAAACCAACTGAAGTTATAATTAACGGAAACCATCTATTCTTTACTAATAATCCTAAACCCTGCATTAAATACCCTCTAAATACCAATTCTTCTGCACTAGTTTGAAACGGTAATAATAAAAATGAAACCAATAGCAATATAAAAAACGGAATAGGCTTGAAATTATATACAAAATCTTCGGGGTAAAAATAGATACCAATAAATGAAATTATAACAACAAAACTTCCCCAAAGAGCAAAAGCAAACCAAAATCGTTTCCAATCTATTTTAGCTCTAGATGTAATTATGCTTTTAAAATTTCTTTTATGAACATGTTTTACAAATAGATAAAGTACCCATAAGGCAACCATAAAGGTAAAAATCATTAATGCTAAAAATAGACTGCTATTTATACCCGCATCCATAAAATTATTCCCTGCTGCTTCTCTGAACTTAGTTTTATCTCCGTCAACAGCAAAATAACCTGCTAAAACAAGTGGTATGCTTGCAAACTGAATAGCCACAAACATGGCAACAAAAGTAAGGACATACATCCACCAATCATTCTTTCCTTTATAAGCCTGTTCTATGAAATTCATTTACTATTTAATTATTGGTTAAAATTACACTTTTACAGATTGAATTTCCAATTTAATTGAGGAGCATATTTTAAATATCCTTTCTCAACAAATAAGGGCGATTCGAAATTATTGGTAAACAAGCCTCCTGTACCTAAACCTTGTGGCATTGCAGTTTCTAAGTTATAAGTAAACTGTGCGATCGCATTTAGACCAATATTGCTTTCTAATGCCGAAGTAATCCACCACGACACACCGTGTCGATTAGCGATATCAATCCAATCTTCACTTCCGCGAAAACCTCCAATTAAACTAGGCTTTAGAATAATGTATTGCGGTTTAATTGTATCAATCAATTTTTCCTTATCAGAATTACTAAAAACACCTATTAATTCTTCGTCTAAAGCAATTGGCAGTGGTGTTTTAGCGCATAATTTAGCCATTTCATCTAATTGCCCTGCTTTGATTGGTTGCTCAATAGAATGCAATTCATATTCCGATAATTTCTTTAGCTTTTCTAAGGCTTCATTAGGTTTAAAAGCACCATTAGCATCTACTCTTAATTCAATTTCGTCAGCAGTAAAATCGTTACGAATAGATTGCAATAAGTTTAATTCAGTATCAAAATCTAAAGCCCCAATTTTTAGCTTTATGGTAGTAAATCCAGTTTTTAGTTTTTCTGAAATTTGTTGTTTCATAAAAGCTTTATTGCCCATCCAAATCAGACCATTAATTAAAATACCCTCTTTACCTTTCGTAAAATTTGAAGGAAATAACTCAAACGGATTGTTACTTTGTAAAGACATCAATGCTTGCTCAACACCAAACCATATAGACGGGAACTCGCAGAGTTCTTTAAGTAGCGCATCTTTGTCTAATAGGATATTATTGCAAACCCATTGTAGCTTTTCTTCGTAATCGGATCTATCATCTATACTTAAGCCTCTAAATAAGCCACATTCACCTATTCCAATTTTATCATTTTCTTTAATAATTAGAAAATAGGTTTCTTTAGTTTTTAAAATACCACGAGAAGTACCACTTGCTTGTTTAAAATTAAGAATGTATTTTTTAAAAGATGCCTGCATTGTTATTTCAACGAATGTAAAGCGATTCGATTTCCTTCAGTATCTAAAAAGAGCGCCATATAACCATGGTCTTCAGAAATTTGTGTCTTAGTTCTAAAAATTTTACCGCCAGCAGCTTCAATTCTACCTAATTCATCATTTATATCGCCAGATCGTGAAGTGAAATATACCAAAGCGCCTCGATCCGAAGGTTTATAATGCTCAGGATTATGAATTAAAGAACCTCCAGCTCCCTTAGCATTTACATCTTCCGGAAACGGAAACCAACCCATCGCTGTAGGACCAAATTGTTGTACTTTGATATCTATGTTAAAAACTGAATTATAGAATTTTACGGCTCTATCCATTTCCAATACAGGAATTTCAAACCAACCTACCATTTGTGAATTCATATTATTAGTGTTTAAATGCTAATTGATTTGCCTATATCTAAAAGAATTAATTCTTTATTTTTTGATGAAAATTTCGATTTAGCACCTTCATGATCAATTTTAATATATCCGAATGTATCATAATGGTAGCCTAAGATTTTATTGCATTCAACAAAATCAGAAGCAATAACAGCATCATCAACCCCCATAGTAAAATTATCGCCAATTGGTAAAATAGCTAAATCAATTTTCGCTTTTAGCGGAATCAATTTCATATCGTATGTTAATGCTGTATCACCAGCAATATAAATATTTCCTTCTACTGTTTCTAGTATAAATCCTCCAGGATTGCCACCATAACTTCCATCTTGAAAAGAACTTGTATGAATTGCATTGGTATAAGTGACTTTTCCAAAATCAAATTTCCAACTGCCTCCATGATTCATTGGATGTCCGTCATATCCTTTAGTACCAAAATGAGTTACAATTTCGTAATTAGAAATAATCTTCGCACCGGTGCGTTTTGCAATCACCTCAACATCAGCAACATGATCAAAATGGGCGTGTGTAAGCAATATATAATCCGCTTTAAGCGAATTAACATCTACATCTTTAGCTAACTCATTGCCAATAATAAACGGATCAACAATAATATGTGTATCTGCTACTTCAATTGCCAGACTCGCATGCCCTAAATATTTAATTTTCATTTGGTAATGATTTTGAGCTTTAAAGTTATAAAAAATCTGCAACAAGAAATTATCTTATTGCAGATTTAAGTTGATTTTGATTAAAATGTATAATTAGCCTTGAATGTAAAATTTCTACCCGGTTCATAAATTCTACCAGACAAAACATTTGAATTTATATATGAAAAGTTCAAATGCTCTGTATAAAATTTATCAAAAATATTTAATACAGATGCACCAAGAGTAAAGTTTTTAAATGGTTTGATACCTATACTAAAGTCAAACGTAGCAAAACTAGGTGTTTCTGGCTCCATAAAGCTTAGCGAAACCCTTCTTTGTGCTGCCACAAATCTTGAATTAAGATTTAACCAATAATTATTTTTGGTATATTTTAATGCCGCATGTGCTGTTAAAGGAGTTATTTGAGGTAATGGTTCATCTAACTCTTTATTTTGAGCATACGTGTATGAAATATCTGATAGAAATTCGAAATTATCAGTCATTTCATAATTGAAATAAAACTCAAATCCTGCTTGAACTGCCTCATCAACATTTATAAAACGTTTGGCAAATTGAGGTTGTAAATTAGGCATAAACTTTCGAGGTAAATTCTCATCAACTACTGGTACAATATGATCTTGTATTAACGAATAAAAAATACTACTCCCCAATTTAATGTGTTCAAATTCTTTATTAAAAGACAATTCTATCTGATTATTAACTTCGGGGTCTAGATTAGGATTGCCAACATATTCATAAGGATCTACACCTACACTAAAATGATTAATGAATCGCTCAACCATCGAAGCCGTTCTAACACCCCTACCAATTGCTATCTGAGATTGGAATGATTTATTTTTATAAGCTAAAGATACATTACCACTAATATTGGTTTCAGTAACATCGTCTATAGTTCCTCCATATAAATCTAGAAAATCTTGTTCGGCATCATTAATTGAGGCCTTAATTATATCTGCTCTAGTGCCGGCAGTTAAAGTATATGTATCCGAAAGCTTAAACTTACTCTCCACAAAGCCTCCAAAATCATTTAGTTTAGCATCTTGCCAAATTTTATCTACAAATGTTCTTGGCTGAGGCAAAGTGTTTCCATTCATTATTTTTACCAATCGAATTCTATCACCTTCTCTTGAAATTAAGTTAGCGTCTAACCCCGTAAAAACAAATATAGCATCATTTGGGGTCAAGATTAACTCGGTTTTACCGCCATAAACAGTAGCAAACACATCTGAATTTGCCTCAACCATCATAAAACTAGGTCTATTATCGTTCGTCATTAAATGATCTACATAAGAGTGAAATCCTTTGAATAAAAATGAATGAATTTTATCTGAAATGTCTGTTGCTTTATAATCAAAACCTAATAAGTAACTATCATCATAAGGCGAATCCATTGGTAAACCTGCGTGATCTATATCTCTGCTAAAAGATTGTCTCCAGCTTAACTGTAATCGCTGATTTTGAGCTGGTTCATATCCTATTTTAAGAGAATAATCCGTAGTTCTAAATGAAGATGGAACAGTTATCTCATGAGCATCTTTATAATCACCGTAATCTCTATAAGCACCATTTAGATTAATATCAAATTTGCTTGATCTATATGCTATATTTCCACTGGTAGATACATTATTGCCATTTGTTTCATACCCAGTTCCAACAGAACCTTTAAAACCAGTCTTGGCATTTAAAAAAGGTTTTTTTGAAACTAAGTTTATAACTCCTCCAAAAATTTGACCAAATCGAACACTAAACGGTCCTTTGATAATTTCAATTTTTTCAATTTCTTCAGGAATTATATGTGTAGTAATAGGATCCATTCTATTTGGGCAGGCATTTAACACTTTCATACCTCCATCAAATTGAACATTTAACTGTTCATATTTGAAAGCTCTAAAAACAGGTTCTGACGCAAAATTTCCTCTCTTTTGAATACCAAAACCTTGAATATCTCTAAAAAGATCAGATACATTTCTCGGTTGTGTTACCATCTTAACATTATCTACAACTACGTTAGATTGCGAAATATCTAACAAGTTATTTGCCTTGACAATAATATTATCTAAATTAAACAATTTAGGTTTTATTAAAATTATATTTTTCTCTTGTTTTATTGTGAAAAATTTTTGTTCATAGCCTACATGAGAGATTAATAAGACCTCATTTAGCTTTGCTTGCAACAAAAATTCTCCTTTTTCATTTGTAACTGTAAACTTTTTAGAATTTTCAACCTGTACGGTTACATTATTGACAGGTTCATTTGTATTTGCATCTAAGATTACTCCGGTTATAGTACGTTCTTGAGCATGCAAGAGCGTACTTGATGATACCACAATAAGTATCATTAATAATATTTTTTTCATTATTAAAAATTAGTTTGTTTAAATAAGAATACAACCGATTAAAAGTATCGGTTAAACAATAAAATCGATATTCAAACTAAACTTGTGGAGGTCGAAAAATTGATGAAGTGAAGCTATTTATATATATTTTAAGATAGTAGAACACTGTTGACGATTCAACTATTCTCGGTGCTTTTACATCAAAATTAAAAGCATATAAACATGTCAATGGATAATCATTTAAGTTAATTTGTGGAATAGGAGTTTTCTCTTTATCAGAAATAGGAGAAGACGCTTCTGCTAATCTTTTTGAAAGTTCACACTTTCCATTACATTGTAGTTTTGGCTTATCTTTATTTATACAGAGTACTTCAGCAAAATAATCATATCTAACAGCATATTCAAACAGAGGCATAACTGGTCTAAACATTGCCATGATATATAGTAAAATAAAAAGAAAACTTAATACAGTATGATTTCTCAAAATAAAAACTTTCTAAAGGCGAAAGTATCTCTCTCAAAATTTAAAATAAATGATATATATCATAAAATTTGTCCTAAGCCAAAAAGGATAGCAAACAAAAAAGTACTCAATGCTAATTTTTTTAATTCACGATCTAGTTGTTTAGGCTCTTTGTTGTTATAGACTGTATACAAATGTTTTGCAATAGGAATAAAAGCTATAATGAATAGAAATTGCCAATACGACTTAAAATGAAAAGTGGAATATAATGTTGCCAATAAAAAAGCAGCAACTAATAGATAATAATGATAATATTTAGCAAATTCATCACCTATTTTTACAACCAACGTTCTTTTATTAGCTTTTTCATCAGAAATTCGATCACGCATATTATTGAGGTTTAACACCCCTACACTCAACATTCCTACGGAAGTGGCAGGTAAAAAAACAGTATAATCTAAGGTTTTGGTGAATAAAAAATAACTACCAACTACGCTTAGCCACCCAAAAAACAGAAACACAAAAATATCTCCATAACCACTATAACCATACGCTTTGTCTCCCATGGTATACTTAATAGCTGCTGCAATACTTGCAATACCAAAGGCAAGAAATAAAAAGAAATAGTTTAAATGTGAAGTGCCAAAAGCGAAGTAAATGAGCAGTAAAGCAATTAAAAAAGTGATAAAACCAGTAATTTTGATAGCCTTTAGCATTTGTTTTGGTGAAATTACTCCACTTTGTAATGCTCTTTGCGGGCCTACTCTATCATCATTATCAGTACCTTTTACACCGTCTCCATAATCATTTGCGAAATTTGAAAGTACTTGAAAACCAATTGTAGTCAACAATGCAAATACACATATTCTCCAATCAAAGTTAGCTTCTGCGGAACCTAAAAAACTACCAATAATAATTCCTGAAATAGATAAAGGTAATGTGCGTAACCGCGCAGCTTTAATAAAAGCCTTAAACATACGTTGTTTTTAGTTTAAGTAATGGGTTTCTTCACTTAATTCAAGAGCTTCTTTTATATTTACAGGTTGACCGTAGGATTGGGCAATCACAAAACAATCTTTAAAACCTAATTGTCTTAAATCATCTTTTAATGTTTTTGCCTCAGCATAGGAAATAAAATTACCTAAAGCATATTTATTTAAACCACCTTCCCTAAATTCTTTTAAATGTGCTAAATCATCAGAAAAAAGTTTCGCCTTAAAGTTTGTAAAAGCACCTATTTGTACACTATAAATAATAGTTTCGCCGTCCATACCAGCACCGTCTTCTCCTTCTAAACCTTCGAATTCTAAATTGTTATTAAATCCATTTACATTTAATGAATCTAAAGAAGCTTTGTTATTTACAATTGTTTCTAAACTATCGACATCTATAAGTGTCAAATTATTTTTGAGCAAATATTTTTCGTTTACCTTATTTTCTTTACCCAAAAAAGACCAGATAAAAAGTAATAATAACAGCAAACCAAAAGCACCCAAAACAGCTCTGTGTTTTTTTAGGATAGACGTATTTTCTTCTTCTTCTTTGAGAAGGTCTGTTAATTTACCTATTGTTTGATTGGCTTTATCAACTTCTTCGTAAATATTCACTAGATTTTTGTCTTTTATATAAGGCATTATAGTAGGAGTTTTTATAAATCTTGCGCATTCGCAATAAGTTCAACAATATCTAAAACTTTAACTTCATCTTCTTTTTCTTTATTTTTAATACCATCAGTCATCATTGTGTTACAAAAAGGGCAACCTGTTGCAATAATGTCCGGTTTTATCTCTAGTGCTTCTTCTGTACGTTCTACGTTTATATCTTTATTTCCTTTTTCGGGCTCTTTAAACATTTGAGCTCCTCCAGCTCCACAACATAAACCATTGCGTTTACAACGTTTCATTTCTATTAATTCAACTTCCAGTTTTTGAATTAATTCTCTAGGTGCTTCGTACACTTCATTCGCTCTACCTAAATAGCAAGGATCATGAAACGTAATACGCTTGCCTTTATACTTGCCACCTTCTATGGTAATTCTTCCATCATCTAGTAGTGTTTTTAAAAACTGGGTATGGTGCATTACATCATACTTACCACCTAATTCTGGATACTCATTTTTTAATGTATTAAAACAATGTGGACATGCTGTAACTACTTTCTTTATTTCATAAGCATTCATAACCTCTATATTCGTCATCGCTTGCATTTGAAATAAAAACTCATTACCCGACCTTTTTGCAGGGTCACCCGTACAGCTTTCTTCAGTACCCAATACAGCAAAATCTACATTAGCTTTGTTTAATATTTTTACGAAAGCTTTCGTTATTTTTTTCGCTCTATCATCAAAACTACCTGCACAACCAACCCAAAACAACACTTCTGGTTGTTTGCCTTGAGCCATCATTTCTGCCATTGTAGGTACATTCATACTACTATTGTCTTTTTTAATTTATTCGTGCTGACCGTCGTCAAAAACTTGAATTGTTACTTCTTTGTCTACTAAATCGGTAAAATGCCCTCTATATCTTGTTGCTTTTACTAAATGATTATCTATCCAATGATAATTGCCCCCTCTAGGTTTCCCCATCAATAAGCTATGATATTTAAATCCGTTTTCTCGCAACCAAATCTCAGTATATGTTCTATGGTCTTCTGTTCGAGAAGTGAAAAAGCATATAATATGACCTTCATCATACCATTTATTCAATGTTATTAAAGCATCAGGATAGACCTCAGCTGTTAACATCCGTTCTGGCTCTTCATTAGGAATGTCATCACAAACTGTCCCGTCTATATCTATTAAATAATTTTTAATCCCTTCAGCTAAAGCAGGGCTTATCAAATTACCTTTTTCATCTTTAAGTTCTTCTAACTCTTTGTTAAATTTATTCTTCATCTTTCCAATTTAATCTATCCATTTGATTGTATTGCCATGGAGCACCGTTATTTTCAATATTTGTCATCATTGCATTTAGCTCTTGAGGAGCAGCTGATTTTTCCATAACCTCATATCGTCTCATATCCATAATTATGGATAGAGGGTCGATACTTACAGGACATTCTTCTACGCAAGCATTGCAACTTGTACAAGCCCATAACTCTTCGGTAGTAATTGTATCAAACAATGTTTTACCATCATCATTAAATTTACCGTTTGCATCTATATTTTTACCTACTTCTTCAGCGCGATCTCTAGTCTTCATCATAATCGCTCTAGGCGATAATTCTTTACCTGTTTGGTTTGCAGGACAAACAGATGTACATCTACCACACTCGGTACAGGTATAAGCATTTAACAATTGTACCCAATTTAAATCAGTAACATCTTGTGCACCAAACTTCTCTGGTATTGCGTTAGCGTCTTCTTCTGGCGGAGTTGCGTACGGATCTGCACTCGGATCTAACATTAACTTTACTTCATTTGTAACAGCTTCTAAATTATCTAACCGACCTTTAGCATTTAGATTTGCAAAATAGGTATTTGGAAATGCTAATAAAATATGCAAATGCTTAGAATAGTATAAATAATTTAAGAAAATTAAGATTCCGATGATGTGTACCCACCAAGCGCTTCTTTCTATCAAATGAAGTGTATTTTCATTGAAACCGTCGAATAACGGAGCTACAAATTGGCTTATTACATTACCAACACCCGCATCTTGAAAAGAAGCGTCGGTTGCATTCATCACTATAAATAAGCTCATCAATACCATTTCAAAATACAAAATGAAGTTACCATCATTCTTTGGCCAACCTGTCATTTCTTTATTTAAAAACCGTTTAACCTTAATTACATTTCTTCGTAACCAAAAAATAATAACCGCAACAAACACTAATGAGGCTAAGATTTCGAAAGTACCAATTAAAAACCCGTAAATCGAGGCGCCTAAAAAGGATTGAAACAAGCGATGTGTACCGAAAAGACCATCAATAATTATTTCTAAAACTTCTATATTAATGATTATAAAACCAACATAAACAATGACATGTAACGCACCAGAAATAGGGCGTCTAACCATTTTAGATTGACCTAAGGCAATCTTTGCCATATTCTTCCATCGCAAAGAGCTATTATCTGTACGATTAATACCTTTGCCTAGTTTAATATTACGTAGTAACTTTTTAATGTTCATGGCGAAGAAACCAATCCCTATAATCAATACAATGGCAAAAAGTACGTTAGATATATATTGCATTTAAAAAATGATATTAAAAAACCTTCTACTCACAACATTTTTGAAGGCAGCGTAAAACTAACTAATTATCTTATTTTAGTAAAGATTTCTTTTTAATTAGTTATTAACTATTCTTAACAACTTTTCCTTATAATCTCTATGGTTACTCTTGTTCTTTTGGAACTTCACCATTTTTGTAGGGTTTTTGTTTTTTACCGAAAAGAGAAAAGTGCACAAATCGTTTAGGGTTTAACTTCATTTCTCGAAGTAATTCTTCCATTTCTTTAGTTACACCTTCGAGGTTATTATATAAACCTTCATCTTTTAATAGCTTACCTATAGAGCCTTGTCCCTTTTCTACTGAAGCTAAAATATTATTAAAATTTGTAAGCGTTTTTTCAAACTTTTCAATGGTTGAACCAAGGTTAGCATTATTTAGAGAATCTGATAAACTTGCTAAATTACTAGATGCTAAACTCGCATTTTTAAGTGTCTTATCAAGATCACCGTCTTCAGCTAATAATCTATTTATAGAATTTGAAGTAGTACCAAAAGAAGCTATTGTAGTTTTAAATTTTGAGAGAGATTCCTTAAGATCTGTTTTACCTTTATCATCGAAAACTTCATTAAAACTTCCTAGTAAAGACTCTAATTCGGTTAAAGAACCGCTCAACTTAGCTTCTAAAGGTAATAATTGATTACTGATTGAACCTAAAATATCTTTTTCAATTTTCGCTATGAGTGTATCACCAGAAACAGCTTTTAACCCATCATAACTTGGTAAAATTTTAATCGACTTACCACTTATGAAATCTGGGCTGTAAATTTGTGCTATACTGCTATTAGAAAATTGGAACTCGTTTTCTAACGAAAATTTCACTACGAGTCTACCTGTTCTTTTCGGATGGAAATAAATATCTTCTATTTTACCAACTTTCAACCCATTAATAGTAACATTGGCAGAAGTCGTCAATCCCTGAACATTGTCATATTCGGCGTAAAAAACTCTTGGTTTTTCAAATAGACTTTCTCCTTTTATATAACTAAAACCCCAAATAAAAAGTGCAATTCCAGAAATGGCAATTGCTGCAGTTTTTAATTCTCTTGAAACCTTCAAATTATTGCTTTTAGATTCATAGCAATATTACTAAATTTTTCTGTGAGTAAAAAAAGGAAATTTTATTTATTCAGATTTTAAAACGCTTAGTACCGAAACTTTACTTCCACCTTTAAAAGCAACTATAAAAGCACCAACATACCCTTTGCCTTTTGCTTCTTCTTTTAATTTCTTAACTTGCTCATAATCTGATGTTTTTCCGTAATAATATTTATTGTGAGCACCTACCTTAACACGTTCTATACCTTTCAACCCTTTAAAGTTATAAGAGGCAGTTTTTACTTTTTTAGAACTTGAAGCTATTTGTACTTTAAAATCTACACCTTTAATAACTCTTGATTTAGCAACTACTGGTTTTTTAATTGGTTTTGGAGCTTCTTCTATAACAAAATTAGCATCATAAGCTGTTTTGTATGCTTTAATACCTTCATAAATAGCTTTAGCAATTTCTTTTTGCCCTTTGTTAGAATTAAGATACGCTCCTTCTTTAGGATTGGTTAAAAAGCCTGTTTCAATTAACACACTAGGCATAAATGTATTGCGAAGCACTAAAAAACCTGCCTGTTTTACTAAGCGGTCTTTTCTTTTTAATTCATTCGAAAACTTATTTTGAATTACACTTGCTATCGTTAAACTTTGATCTAAGTATTCTTCTTGCATCATCGTAATTCCGATAACAGATTCTGGTGAGTTAGGGTCAAATCCAGCATATTTTTCTTTATAGTTATCCTCCATTAAGATAACTGAATTTTCCTTTTTTGCTATTTCAAAATTTCTATCATTTTCATGTAAACCTAATACAAATGTACCTGCACCATAAGCATATGGATTCGTAAAAGCATCGCAGTGTATAGAAATAAATAAGTTTGCTTTAGATTTTTGAGCTATTTCTCCGCGTACATCTAAATCTATAAATGTATCATCTTTACGAGTATAAATTACCTCTATATCTTTATTTTTTTCTAGTAATTTACCAACCTCTAATGCTATTTTTAGAACAATATCTTTTTCTAAATAATTGCTTTTCGGAGCTCCTAAATTACCTGGATCGGTACCTCCATGACCTGCATCTAAGACTACTTTAAACTTTTGTTGTGCACTAATTGATTGATTTATAAACAAAAACATACTTACAAACAATGCAAGCATACAAACTTTTCTTATCATTAATTTTATATTATTTGGGAGAATACTAGTACTCATTTTTTAACGTCTCTTTAAGTTTAACCTCATAAAAAATATATGTAAGTTTGTAAACGCAAAAACTAAGCCGTTTTTATATTTACAAAAATAGTATTAATAGCATTGTATACAAAATTAAAGCACATACTTTTAGTATTCATATTTTTTAGTATTGGAATTACGCTTGGTTACACTCAAGAAACAAAGCAAAAAGATTCTATTACTATAAAACCAATAGACTCTTTAAAAATCGCTAAAAAAGGATTAAACGTTGTAGCAACCGATTCTACAAAAGTTGACAGTCTTAAAACACCAAAAGAGTTTTTAGATGGAATTCTAAAAAAGAAAGCTACCGATTATATTTCAAATAATTTTATAAATAAAAAAACTACACTGTATAATAATGCCGAAATGTATTATCAAGACATTGAGCTAAAAGCAGGTATCATCATTATAGATTACGAAAAAAACTTAGCATATGCCAGGGGTATTGTTGATACGGCTGGTGTTTATACACAAAGACCTATTTTTAAACAAGCAAATCAAGAATCAATTCAAGATTCATTAATTTATAATTTTAAAAATGAAAAAGCTGTAATATACAATACCACTACAGAGCAAACTGGTGTTACTATAAAAGGAGAATTAACTAAAAGAGAAAATGACTCTACATTATATGTGTATAATGCAAAGTTTACAACGTCACAAAAAGACAAACCCGATTATTATATTGGTACAAAGATTATTAAGGTAGTGCCTGGTAAAAAAGTAGTAGGTGGTTTATCACAGTTGTATTTAGCCGATGTACCTACACCAGCAATTTTACCATTTTTCTATGCGCCTTTAACGAAAGAAACATCAGCTTCGGGAATTAAGTTACCCTCATGGGGTGAAAATAGTGAACAAGGGTTCTTTTTACAAAACTTAGGTTATTATTTTGCCATCAATGATTATGTTGATTTAGCTGTTTTAGGTGATATTTATACAAATGGTAGTTGGGCACTTCGCTTTGAGTCTAACTATGCGCTACGTTATAAATTTTCTGGTGGTTTTAGTTTGCGATTTGAAAACTTAGTTACAAGCCAACGTGGTTTTGATGATTTTGCTAAAAGAAACAATTTCTATTTACGTTGGAATCATAGTCAAAATGCACTTTCGAACCCAAATTCTAGATTTGCAGCCTCTGTAAATTTAGGTAGTAGCCAATATTTTAGAGAATCTATAAATGAGATCAATATTTCTAGAAATATCACGAATACGTTTAGTTCATCAGTTTCATATTATAAAAAGTTTGTAGGTACACCCTTTAATATGAATATGTCATTAACACATACGCAGAATACAAATACTGAACAAATAGATATGAACTTACCTTCCTTACAATTAAGTATGGATCGTATTTATCCGTTTGCACCAAAATTTGGCTCAAAAAAGAATCCTATTCAAAATATTGGCTTAACCTATAATATGGATTTACAAAATAGAATTACTACTACTGACGATGATTTTCTAAAAGCGGGTATGTTTAAAGATGCTAGAAGTGGATTACGTCAAACAGTTGCTATGAGTACGAATGCAAAAGTCCTAAAGTATATTACATTATCACCAAGTCTAAATTATAACGAAGTGTCTTATTTAAAGACCATTGCAAAAAACTATGATCCATTATTAGAAGTCGGCGAGCAAGTCGTTACAGATACAATTAATGGTTTTGATTCTTACAGAGAGTACTCAGGTGGCATATCAGCATCCACCAATATATATGGAATGTTCGAATTTAAAAAAGGGCGTTTGCAAGCGATACGTCATACAATGCGACCATCAGTATCATTTAATTATAGACCCGATTTTAGTTTTTACTACGATGAAATACAACAAAGTGAAGATGAAGATGATCTACTTGAATATTCACGATTTGATGGCGGTATATATGGAGCTCCTTCTCGAGGCTTATCAAGTAGTATAGGCCTTTCATTAAATAATGTTCTTGAAGCAAAAGTAATGCCCAAAGACTCAACAGCTACCGAAGCTAAGAAAATAACATTACTAAATAATTTAAATTTTTCTACTAGTTATAATATAGCGGCAGATTCATTAAAATGGAGTCCTGTGAGAATGACCGCTAGTACTAACTTTTTTGATAATAAATTGAGTTTAAACCTTAGCGGAACATTAGACCCCTATGCCCTAAACGCCAACGGAACTAAAATTAATACTTTTAATATCGATAATGGCGGTAGTTTATTTAGGTTGACCCAAGCTAGTATTAACACCAGTTATACTTTATCGAGTAAAACATTTGATAAGCAAGACCAAAAACAAAATGCTAATACAGGAGGTACATCTAATAAAGATCCTCTCGAAGACGATTTATTGGGCGGTAATTTAACCACTAGAAATAGTAAATTCGAAAACAAAGGCCCGGTAAAGAAGACAGCAAAATTATACAATGCCGAAATACCTTGGAATTTTAGCTTTAGACATACCATGAGCTACTCAAACAGTCGAAGACAAAATGAAATATCAAATAATTCATTGCAGTTTTCTGGAGATGTTGAGCTATCACCAAAATGGAGTGTAGGTATTTCTTCGGGGTATGATTTCAAACGAAAAGGAGTTACACCAACTAGTTTAAATTTTGAACGTGACCTAGATAGTTGGCGAATGAGTTTCAATTGGATTCCAATTGGAAATAGAACGTCTTATTATTTCTTTATTGGGGTTAAATCAAATATATTTCAGGACCTTAAATATGATAAACGCAATACACCAGATAGGCGTTTATTCTAAAAATATTCTGTACACGCATTAAAAAATCATATCATGAAAAAAATTATTACAACTACTAAAGCACCTGCACCAATAGGCCCTTACAATCAAGCAGTATTGGTAAATGGCACATTATTCACCTCTGGTCAAATAGCATTTAACCCAACGACGGGAGATTTAGTTTTAGATGATATTAAAAGTGAAACTAAGCAAGTACTAGAAAACTTAAAAGCTGTGCTGGCTGAAGCTGAAATGAATTTTGAAAATGTTGTGAAAACATCTATTTTTATTGCCGACATGAA
>RCNE010001143.1_pt1 | contig 18659 bp, 19 predicted proteins | sample 2041361 | NCBI WGS metagenome assembly RCNE01 (sample SAMN09708229, study PRJNA481090) | Marine sediment metagenome, whole genome shotgun sequencing project.
ACATTTGTATAATCATAAACCAAAGGCCTATATTTTGGAAGTTCAGGGATATGAATGGGAACTGAAAAATGGATTGACAAAAATGGCAAACGAAAACCTTAATAAGGCAGTTGAATTTTTTAATCAAAAAATATTCCTCCAGCATATAAAACTAGAACATGATAAATCTCACAAATAAGAGTAAAAATATTATTTAAATTTGAGAAAGTAAAATTTAAATTTTATGTGTGGTACATGCGGTTGTGGAGGTCCTGAAGGAAAGGTTATAATTCAAAAACCTGGAACAGATCATTCTAATGATCATGATTCGTATCATTCTCATGAAATAACTAGTCACTCACATGAACATGATCATGATCACAGTCATTCTCACGATCATGACCACAATCATCACCATCATCATACTGATCATCACAAAACGGTTAGAGGTCGAACAGGATATCTTGCAACACAATGATCTTATGGCAGCAAGAAATCGGGGTTATTTTGACGCCAAAAACCTTTTTGTAATGAATCTGGTAAGCTCTCCTGGTTCAGGCAAGACCAGTATTTTGGAAAAGACCCTTAAAGATCTTAAGGAAGGTATTTCCTTTGCGGTCATTGAGGGAGATCAGCAAACCATGCAGGATGCCAATCGCATAGATGCCTTAGATATACCTGTTATTCAGATCAATACCGGCAAGGGCTGTCACCTTGAAAGCGATATGGTCTATGATGCCGTAAAACAGCTGGATCCAAAAGAGAATTCCATTCTGATGATCGAAAACGTTGGAAATCTCGTTTGCCCGTCAATGTTCGACCTAGGGGAAAATAAAAGAGTAGTCATTATCAGTACAACAGAAGGAGAAGACAAACCTTTGAAATATCCTGATATGTTCCATAGTTCTGACATTTGTATCATCAATAAAATTGATTTATTACCTTATCTTGAATTTGACCTCGAAAAGCTCAGAACTTATGCTTTGCAAACCAACCCAAAACTGGTATTTTTTGAAGTTTCAGCTACTACAGGAGAAGGAATGGATATATGGTATGAGTGGTTAAAAACAGAACAAAAAAATAAGATATAAGTATAACTCCTTAAAATCAAAGTATGTGCCTTTCAATACCGGGAAAACTTATCGCGATTACCAAAGAACTTGATGAAATATTCAGAGTTGGAAAAGTCTCCTTTGATGGTATCATTAAAGAGGTCAGTTTAACACTGGTTCCAGAAGCAAAGATTGGAGACTACGTGATGGTACACGTTGGAGCCGCGATCAGCATGATCGATGAGGAGGAGGCAAAAAAAACATTTGATCTTCTCAAACAGTTAGGTGAATTACAAGACCTGGATGATCCCAAATTAAATTAATATCAAAAAAGGCTCCTTTTAGGAGCCTTTTTTTTATGTATACATACCTGGTTTATTCCTTAGCTATCTTCTCAACTTTGCTATCTGTGTTACCTTCCGCAACCCAGTTAGAGTATATCTGATATCCTAAGGCCAGCACTACAGGACCAATAAAAAGTCCCAAAATGCCTTGTAACATCATTCCTCCAAGTGCACCCATCAATATGACCAGCATAGGTGTTTCTAATCCTTTACCCAAAAGCATGGGTTTTAAGAAATTATCTGAAATAGCAACAATAATTGCATAGATTGTAAATATAATCGCCGGTGTGGTATCTGCATAGGAGAATACAATAGCGATTGCAGGAATCATGGCAAGCAATGCCGGAATCTGAACGATTGCAAAAATCAATACTAATAATGCAAAAAGACTAGCCGCAGGTAATCCAATGATAATAAAGCCGATGTAGGCAAGGACAGCCTGAATAATGGCCACCAAGAGAATCCCTTTAACAACGCTTCTTATGGTTCCAATGCACATGGTCATAAACCCTTCACCTCTACCTGGGGTCAATCTGTTGGCAAAATTAACACCAGATTGATAACCGGAATCCGCGGTAGACATAAATACTCCGGCTAGGATCAAAGCAAACATCCCTAAAAATACCGCGCCCATTAATCCTGTAAAACTGCTAAATACCCAACCTAAAGAATTTGAAATCTCTTCTTTATATTTTACAATAAAATTTTCCAAATCAGTCGAGGCATTCGACCATAAAGCATATAGTTTCTCCCCTACAAATGGCCATTCTTTTATACTTTCAGTTGGCGGTGGAACCTTTAAAGATCCTTCTTCAAAACTCTGATATAGTTGCTGACCAGAATCAATTATTGATCCAGTCATACTGATGCTTGGCACTGTGATCAAGGCCACCAGTATCAATATAAAAACTGTAGTCACCAAGCCTTTTTTCTTCCCTTTCGTCAACTTTAATAATTTTTGATAAAAAGGATAAAGCGCAACGGCCACAATAATTGCCCAAACTATCAGGGTGACAAAAGGACGTATAATGTAAAAACTCCAGATCAAAAGAAGGGATAGCAGAACTATTTTGATGTAAACATCAATTGGATTTTTAGATTCAATATTTTTCATTATTAAGGGTTTAAATTAGTTCAATTCTTTTATATCGTCTATATCAACGTACCAGCCTCCTCCAAGGGCCTGATAGAGGCTGATGATAGAGGTTATTTCATTTTTAAAAGCTTCAGAGGCTTTCAACTCAGCATTAAATTGGGAAGTCTGAAGATTCAATACTTCAAGGTAACTTGTTAGCCCACCATCGTATCGCACCCATGAAAGTTCAGAGGCTTTTGTGGCCAATAACATTTGATCATTTCTCAATTCATATTCTCTTCTATAGGTTTTAACAGCGATCATAGCATCTTCAACTTCCTGTAAGGCAAACAAATAAGATGATTCATAATCTAAGAGTAATTGCTTGGTTCTGGCTTCCTCCACCTCTACATTCCTTTTCAGTTTTCCTGCATTAAAGATAGGTCCTAATAACTGAGCGCCCAAATCTGCAAATAAAAATGAAGGGTTTACCAATTGCGCTCCCATATCCAGACTAAGGGTTAGTGATGGATATTTTAATGCCTCCGCAACGCCAATTCTAAGGGTTTGAGCATGAAGCCTTCTTTCTGCCTGGACAATATCGGGCCTTCTATCCAAAAGCTCAGAAGGCAGACCTACAGGAATTTCGGGTACAGTAATCTGATCGTACAATGGCAAGCCTCTGGGAATACTTCTCGGTGCCGTTCCTAGTAAAACACTAATGGCATTTTCAATTTGAACTCTTGAGCGATTAAAAATTTCCAGGGCGGTTTTTGCCTCGCTAAGCTGAATTTTGGCCTGTGACAGATCTACCTCGTTAATGAAGCCCCCATTAAATCTAGCCTGCATCACATCGAGATTTGCCTGAAAATTTTGAGCTGTCTTTTCAGCAATGATCAATCTATTATCTATATCCCTTAATGACACGTAAGCACTCGCCATGGACGAGACAATACTAATATTCAATGCCTTATAAGCATCTTCAGTTGCAAAATAATTCTGCAAGGCAATTTTATTCATAGTCTTGATCTTCTGCCAGAGGTCTATAGTATAAGATACGTTAAGACCTCCCCCTACTTGATTTGATAATCCTGAAACTTCCGAATTTGCCAGACTGGAACCATAGGCATTATACCCGATGAGTGGATAATAATCAGCCTTTGCAATGTCAATTTGCAACTGTGCCTCCTGAATCCTTGAAATGGCTACCTGAATACTTTTATTATTGACTAAAGCTGTATCAATAAGATCGACCAATATACTGTCATTAAACAACTCCCACCAGGGAAGGTTAGAGATACTACTATCTTTTGGAAAATCCTGAGAAAAAACCTCAGGTCCTTTCATTTCCTGGCGTTCATAATCTTCACCCACTTTACAACTTTCCAACTGTATCAATACAAACCCAAAAAGGATCAATAAAAAACCATATTTTATGACAGTCTTCATATGGCTACTTCCTTTTTTGATTTAAGAATACGATTCAAAATTCCAAAGGCCAGCACAACATAACTGACTGCAATTGAAATTTGAACTACACGACTCCAAACTGCAGTACCAGCTTCCTCATCCGAAGAAGTGACCGAACCTAATATCAACAGGAAGGTTGAAAAACCACTTCCAAAAACCCCAGCGTACTTATTATCCGAAAAGAGCCGGCTTCCAAAGAAAATACCAATGCTGATGGAAATCAGGATCATAAAAATAAAATTAGGAACTATAATAAGTAGCTTGTAAGCCAAAATCCCAAATATCCCACCCAGAAGTTAGCAACGATCATGACCAGGCCGGCCTTTGGATTTGCCAAGGCGGGGCTCATAGATAAGATTGAAATAAAGATCAGTATCAAGGTGCTGGACGTTAATTTGAACGTATAGAACAAGATCAATACCGGTGAGAGGATCAAAATGATATTAATCGCATACTTGTATCGCTCAAAGTCTGATTGTATATTAGCTTCCTTCTTTTTCTTTTCAAAGGGAATATCGGCCTCGCAAATTGGAAAAACCTTAAATACCAACTGAGATAAAAGTATGGCCATAAAAGCGTTAAAAACCAAACGAACCGCAACATAACTTCCGATGGCACCAGAATCAATGGAAACAAAAGGAATAATGATCAAACTAATCAAGGCAAATAATTTGACCATCATCGGTAGTTTGTCTGTATAATACAACCACAAAAGCGCTAATAAAAGTAAAGGCATAAATACGAGAGGGTAGTCTAAAAACAATTCGGTAAATACTACCGCTAGACCTGTAATTATAGTCAGAATTACGATAAATCCTCCACCTTGCTTAAAAGTTACCGGTTTGGCACCAGGAGCCATATAACCAAGTGCAAGTACGGAAGTGAGATAAGCCAAATCATAATTCATAAGCGAGGTAACCCCCAATATAAAACAGGATCCCAAAACATACCTCATCACTGGAATAAGCAACTTCCAATCAATGTGAAATATTGATAATTTTTGTAGTTTATCTAACATATGAAAGAAGCGAAATTAGCTTTAATCTAAAGTTTGCGATGCCGTTTAAAACAAAATTATCTCCTGTATAGACCACTACATCAACCTGGCCCCCAAGCCGGTAAAGATTCCTTACCTCAGGGTCGTCACTTGTGATAATTACGGGAAACCTCTGAGGATCCTGCAACCATCCTTTTTTATCTGAAATAGTGGGAAGTCCCCCTTTATTTGTTTTATCGGTGGCAACGCCAAAACCAAGACTTCTTACTTTTCCTTTAAAAATCTTTCCAGGAGCAACGTCAAGCACAAATTCAACTTCATTGTCAATTCGCATTTTCGACAAATTGTTCTCTTTCAAATTGGCTTGTATCCAGACATCTGAACTTGAAATAAGTGTCGTGATAGGTTGCCCCGCACTAGCGTAATATCCAAGGTCTACATCAAAGCTTTCAATTACACCATCCGTTGGTGCAATGATTGTAGAAAATTCCAGGTCCAACTGGGCTTTTTCTAAGTTCTGTATGGCTCTTCTTATTTTTGGATTTTCAGGGCCAGATTCACCCAATGACTGTTTCGCCCTTTCAAGACTGGCTTCAGCAGAGGCCACTTGCTCTATGGCTTGTAGCAAAGCTGTTTCCGATTGATCTTTGTCATTTTCTGACAAGGCACCTTCATTTTCCTTCATAACTCTTTCTACCCTATCCCAGTTTCTTTGGGCCCTGTCAAGTTGTGCTTTTGCCACTCCCAGTTTTCCAGCAGATGATTTTACAGAGGCCGAACTAGCCGCTACCGATTGGGTTGAGTTATCAATTTCTGCCTCGGCAATTTGAATGGCAATTTCAAAAGGTCTTTTATCTAGCTGAAAGAGAACATCTCCTGCTTTTACTCTAGTGTGTAATTTTATATTGATATCTGTCACAAAACCAGAAACTCTTGGGCTTACCGGAGTGATCAATCCTTGAATTCTGGCTTGATCCGTATATGGAGTATGCCGATCTGAGCTGACATACCACACAAAAAATATAGCAGTTATCACCAAAACAATGAGGCTTACTTTTTTAATAGAACTTTTTTCCTTTGTCATAAAATTGTCAATAATCTACCTAAAGTATCCTAGGTTAATATTAATTATCACGTGCTTTTTTTTTACCTTCCTTCATTAATTCCTGAAAAATAGCAAACATAAAAGCAGTGGACCAACCTATTAATGTAATTCCATTTATGGCTTCAAGACCGGCCAGTATTCTATTCCCTGAAGCTATAGTTATCTCTCCATAGCCTAAGGTTGTAAACGTAACTAAAGAGAAATACATCGATTTTTCAAAGGTTTCAAATTCAGTTACTCCTGGCAATAACATATAAACAAGCGCCCATATTGCCGCCTGAATAAGATGAATGAAAATTAAAAATACTGAGGTCATTATTAGCAGTTGAACTCCTTTTTGCCTTAAGTACTTTTCGGTTTGACTCCCTCTTTTCTCGTCATATCTACGTACCCAATATATGGTTCCATAGCCTTGAATAATAACAGTTAATCCAATAACAATTAATCCAACTATAATGTTTAAGAGCATGTTTTTGAAGTTCAGGTTTGGGGGTCTAAATTAGGTTTTTTTAATGTAAATCACAACTTACTTCATTTTAATAAATAGAAAGTATTGCGTTTATAACATTGATTATCAGCAAATAATACAGAAATGATAATTAATAATCAAATTTCATAAAAACTAATTATCTTCGCAACTCAATCTAAACTCTATCAGAATGTCAATAAATAATATAAGAAAGGAAGTAATGTTAACGCTGGAGAAAAATGTAGGAACCTTTCTGAATGATTATTTGATACCACCGGAAAAGATCTGGCAACCTACAGATTTTCTTCCCAATCCTCAGTCGGATTCATTTATGAACGAAGTGGAAGAAATCAGAGAGCTTTCTAAAGATCTTGGAGATGATTTTTGGATTTCGCTTGTAGGTGATATGATCACTGAAGAGGCGCTACCTACTTATGAATCGTGGTTGTTGGATCTTGATGGTATTTCACAACATGAAGAGAATGGTGACAACGGCTGGGCCCAATGGATTAGAAAGTGGACAGCAGAAGAAAATCGTCATGGGGATGTTTTGAATAAATATATCTATTTGTCAGGTCGGGTGAATATGAGAGAGGTGGAAATTACTACACAACATTTGATCGCGGATGGCTTTGATATTGGGACTTCAAGAGACCCTTATAAAAACTTTGTATATACCAGTTTTCAGGAGCTCGCTACCTATGTTTCCCACAATAATGTGGCAAAAATCGCCAAAAAGGCCGGAATGAAGAATCTTGGTAAAATGTGTAAGATCATTGCCGGTGATGAAATGAGACATCACAAGGCCTATACCGAATTTATAAGACAAATCTTTGCAATTGACCCAAGTGAAATGATGCTGGCCTATTTTGATATGATGAAACTTAAAATCACCATGCCTGCAATGCATTTAAGAGAGTCTTTCGAACATCAGGGAGGTCTTTTTGAGAAATTTTCTGAAGTGGCACAAAGAGCAGGTGTTTATACAAGTTTTGACTATGTTGACATTATGAGAAAATTAAACAGCGCCTGGAATATCGACAAAATCACCGGCTTAAATGCGGAAGCTGAAAAAGCCAGAGCTTATTTAATGAAATTACCTGAAAGAATGGAACGCATTGCCGAAAGAATCGTTGTTCCTGATACCAAACATCAGTTCAAATGGATGAATCCCTTGGTGTAAAAACTCAAAAGGGTTTATTTCTTATTGACCAAATAAAGTCCGTCTAAACGGATTTCAATAAGTTTCTTTTTATAGAGATGCCCTGCCGCTCTTTTAAAAGCTTTCTTACTGAGACCTAAAGAACTCTTAATTTCTTCCGGTTTACTTTTATCTGTTAATGGTAGAAAGTCTCCGGCTTTTTTGATGGCTTTCAGTAAAACATCTGTATTTGATTCAACACTTTTCTTATAGCCTAAAGGTTCCAGTAAAATATCAATTTTACCATCTTCCCTTATTTGTTTAACATAGCCCTTGATCTGATCGCCAACTTTTACTTCCTTGTGTACGTCTGACTTAAAAACCAAACCTTGATAAAGATTATTGATCACAACATTGATTCCCAAATCACTTTCTCGATATAATAAAAGATCAACCTCATCACCTCTCTTGATATCAATCTCATCAAAAAACACAAAATCTTCTACCCTTTGAGAGCCTCGAATAGCACCATTATCTTCATCTTCATAAATAAAGAACAGGTACGATGAACCTAAAACCAAAGGCTCCATCCGCTCCTCCAAAGGGACAAATAAATCAGTTTCCAGGCCCCAGTCAACATAAGCGCCATTCTCAGTGACCAGCTTCACTTCCATAAAGGCAAATTCTTCCACCTGTGCAAAAGGTAGCTTTGTGCTGATCATCTGGGAGCGATCTTTGTATATAAATACATCTATTGATGATCCCTCTTCTAATTCAATTCCTGCTTCTTCATTCGAAAGAAAGATCTCTTGTCCTTTTTCATCTTGAAGATGAAACCCTTTCTGGTCCTTTTTTACAATAACCAGCTTGTTAATTTTACCGTTTTCCATATTTGAGGCAAAGGTATCTCTTTTTTAACAAAACTGTAATTATATATGTGTCTATGATTTGGCAATTATTATGAATATATTTACCTGCCAAATACAGTCACTTACTACTCAATGAAATCAAGATACTACCTTATCATGGTGTGCCTGTTTATAACAGGGAACCTTTTTTCTCAATCAAATATTCAATACGAAATTTCTTTCAAAAATGCTGTTCATCATGAAGCTGAAATCTCTGTTGAATATAAAAATATTGACAGGGATACGCTTTCTCTGCGAATGAGTCGCACTTCTCCGGGACGTTATGCGGTTCATGAGTTTGCCAAAAATGTTTATGGCTTCAAGGCTTTAGATGATAAGGGCAATGATCTAAATATTAGCAGACCAAACCCGCATCAATGGGATATTTCCGGTCATAATGGTACTGTCAAAATCTCTTATATCTTGTTTGCAAATTACGGAGACGGCACCTATTCTCAAGTAGATGAAACGCATGCCCATCTGAATATTCCTGCTACTTTTATGTATGCTCCCGCCTTAAGGAAAAGCCCTGTTCAAATTAAATTACATCCTCGCAAAGACCTCAATTGGAAGGTGGCTACTCAACTAAAACAGCTCGGTGAAAACGAGTTTTATGCGCCAGACATTGACTATTTTATGGATAGTCCGTTAGAGATGAGCAACCACGAAATCAGGAGTTTCAAAGTTAATTCTAACGGCAAAGAATATGATATTAATTTTGTGTTACATCAGGCTAACGGATATGCAGAATATGATGCTTATTTTGAAAAAGTCAAAAAAATAGTTTTGGCCGAAAAAGAGGTGTTTGGAGCGCTTCCTGATTTTGATTACGGTTCCTATTATTTCTTGGCTTGTTATATGTCAAACGTTGATGGAGATGGAATGGAACATAGAAATTCCACGATTCTAACTGATCTGAATTCCATATCAGAAGGTGGTGCTGAAGAAAATATTGGCACGGTTGCCCATGAGTTTTTTCATGCCTGGAATGTGGAACGAATTCGACCATCATCCCTTGAACCATTCGACTATACAGAGGCTAATATGTCAGGGGAATTGTGGTTTGCTGAAGGGTTTACCAGCTACTACACCTCTCTTATACTATGCAGGACCGGAATCATAACAAAAGAAAACTACGCTTCCAGTTTGTCTAAAAACCTTGGATCTGTTTGGAACTCACCTGGAAGGAATTATTTTAATCCTGTTGAAATGAGTTATCAGGCACCTTTTGTGGATGCGGCTACCTCAGTTGACCAAGTCAATAGAGAAAACACATTTATCTCCTATTATACGTATGGAAATGTGTTAGGGCTGGCTCTTGACCTCAGTTTAAGAAACCTGGATAAAGATAAGTCTCTCGATGGATTTATGAAACTTGTTTGGCAGACATATGGAACAGATGAAATTCCTTATACTTTAAAAAATCTTGAAAACCTATTAGCAGCTTATGTTGATATTTCTTTTAGCCAACAATTTTTTAGTGACTACATTTACAAGAGTAAAATGCCTGATTACACCTCCTTACTGGCTTCAGTGGGAATTGAACTTTCTGATCAATATGATGACCGACCTTCTTATGGTGCAGTCATTGAAAATAAGAATAATAAATGGCTGATTACTTCCAATCCCAGGCAAAACTCTTCTTTTTACAATGGAGGACTGGCTAAAGGAGATGAAATTATTTCCATCAATGGAAAATTGACCAACAACAAAGTAAAACCCAATGAATTTTTAAATGCATACAAGGTGGGAAATTCTGTGAAAGTCGTATTCAATAGATTTGAAAACCAATATAAAGCCGAAATAACCTTTGATAAAGACCCATCTTTTAAAACAACTTTGATAGAACAGATTTCCAAAGAAGTGCGGCAAAGGCAAAATTCCTGGTTAAAGAACTAATCTTGCAGTCACCTCGATCTCTTAACAGATCTGTTAAATTCCTTTAAATCCTTTCCAAATTTTGGGCAAAAAATTTGATTATTGTCTATATTTGGACTTATCAATCCAGCGAATCCAATCTATGACAGAAAAGTCCAAAATGTTATCAGGAGAATTGTACAATCCAAATGATCCTATTTTGGTCTCTGAAAGACATCGTGCCAGACTTCTTTTTCAAAAGATCAATCAGCTTTCAGACGAGAACAAAAAAGAGCGAAAAAAACTTCTTTATGAGTTACTTAAAAATGCCGGTAAGGGCCTTTGGGTAGAGCCTCCATTTTATTGTGATTATGGGTATAATATCCAAACCGGGAAAAATGTGTTTTTTAATTTCAACTGCGTTATATTGGATGTAATGAAGGTTGAGATTGGTGATCATGTACTTGTGGGGCCTAATGTCCAAATTTATACGGCTACTCATCCGCTGGATGCGAAAACAAGGAATTCCTGGCTTGAATATGCCAAACCTGTGAGTATTGGAAATGATGTATGGATAGGCGGTGGCGCAATTATATATCCTGGAATAAGTATTGGTGACGGAGCAGTAATAGCAGCTGGAGCAGTGGTTACCAAATCAGTTCCTGCCAATGTTGTTGTTGGAGGAAATCCGGCAAGGATCATTAAACAAATAGATAATTCAAACGACTGAATACGTAATTGCTAAAAGCATCGCTTGGCAGATAAAATGATTAAATAAACTCGTGAAGATCGATTCTATATCAAAAAAAATCCTACAATTTAGATGGCTGATTGTAATGACAGTGATCTTGGGTACCGCTTTTTTTGCATTCCAAACCACCAAACTCACTATTGATGCCGATGTTCTCAGCTCCCTACCTGATGATGACAAACATGCCTTGATGCTCAAAAACATCGGTCAAAATTTTGGAGGAAATAGAATGGGGATCGTTATACTGGAAACTGACAATATCTACCAGACATCAGTGATTGAACATATCCGTGCCTTAACGGATACTGTTGGGAAAATTGATGGTATTTCTTCTGTGTCGAGCATAACTAATATTATCAATATAAAAGGAGGTGATTTTGGTATTGAAATAGGCAGGCTTGTTGATGAATACGAGTTGCCTCAAACCAAAGAAGATTTCGATGTGCTTCGCAGCAATATAGCTGCCAATGAAATGTATAAAGGATCTATTGTCTCAGATGATGAGACCTCCTGTTTGGTGATTTTCACCCTGGAAGATGGCGCCAATGTGAATGAGGTGGCCAGAGCCGTACTTGATAAAACACAGACTTTACAACTTCCCGAAAAACTCTATTATATTGGGTCACCAATGCTGATTACCTACATTGCTGAACTGATGAAGAACGATCTGGTAATGCTTCTTCCCATTGCCTTCCTTTTAATTGCCTTTATACTTTTTTTGAGTTTCAGATCGATCAAAGGTGTTGTGCTTCCTTTACTTTCTGCTGTTATTGCAATCATTTGGTCTTTGGGCACTATGTCTCTTATGGGCTATTCAATGTCTATGATCTCAAATAACATTCCGATCATCTTACTCGCTATAGGAAGCGCATATACTATTCATGTGGTGAACAGGGTAAATCAATTGGAAAAATCAAAAGATAATGACGCCATCAGATCCGCTTTAAACTATGTTATGGTTCCCGTAATACTTGCTGCGATAACAACTGTAATTGGTTTTGTGTCATTTGTGTTTGGTGCATATCTCGACATGATTGTTGATTTTGGTATTTTCACCGCTCTGGGAACTTTTGTTGCCTGCTTAATGGCTATATTTTTTGTTCCTGCAATGCTGTCTATTTTTCCTAAAACATCTAAAAAAGAACAGGATAAAAAAGAAAGAAACGAATTCATTGAAAAAAGACTCCTGGTTCCTCTGGTAAGTGTTTTGTTCAAACGGCCTAAAATTATTCTTTTGTTTTGGTTGCTCGCAATTGCTGTTAGCCTAACGGGAATTATGTCTATCGAAAGAAGTGTTGATATTCAGGATTATTTCAAAAAAGGCAATCCCACAAGAGAAGCCGAGAGGATAATGGTGGAAAAGTTTGGAGGAACTAAACCTGTTTTTGTTCATTTTAGAGGAAATATGCAGGATCCGGAAGTACTAAAAACTATGATGGCCACCAGTGCTTATATGGAACAAAGTCCGGACATCAATACTTCAATGTCGGTGGCCAAACTGATCTCTGAACTTAACCTGGCGATCATGGGTAACCGGGAAGTACCGGAGGATATGGCTATGGTTGAACAATTATGGTTCTTACTGGATGGAAATGAAATCATGCAGCGATTTGTAAATGAAGAGCTTACGGAGGGAATTATCATCTCTAAATTCAAATCACCTGATAACAAAGCAAAAATAGTTTTTGCCAAATACATGAATGACTTTATTCAAAAAAATTCCCGGGAAGACTGTCAAATTCAGATTACGGGCATGCCCTTTGTAGATATTACAATGGACAGAAGCTTAATAAACAGTCAATTAGGAAGTATCTCTATTGCCATTTTATTTGTGATTATCATCGTTGGATTAATGCTAAGATCTTTGATCAATGGACTGTATGCTACTATTCCCATCATTGCTGCTATCATTATTCTTTTTGGTGTCATGGGACTTACAGGAATCTCGCTGAATATCGCAACGGTTCTTGTGGCAAGTGTGGCACTGGGAATAGGAATAGATTACTCCATTCATATCATATCTCATTTCAATGAAATTTATAATAAAACGGGACTTTTGGAAAAATCAATTAATGACACGCTGCTTATTAGTGGAAATGCGATTATCGTAAATGTTATTTCAGTTTCTGCAGGTTTTTTAGTTCTTGTTTTCTCAGAGATGGTTCCTTTGCAGTATTTTGGCATACTGATTGCGATCAGTATGGTGAGTTCAAGCCTTGGCGCCATGACATTGTTGCCGGCAATACTGATCATCATTCATAAAAAAAATAAACCAAGCCACCCTTCCTTATGAAGAATTTAAAAATCATACTTCCAAGTTTACTTTTCCTAATGATCGCTATCCAGTCATATAGTCAAAGTGCAGCTTCCTTACTCCAAGGCATGGATGAATTAATGTCGGCCCCAAAAGACAAGGAGGCTGCGGTAAAAATGATCTTAAAAGACCGATCTGGAAAAGAAAAAGTAAGAGAGGCCATTATGAAACAAAAAGGTCAATATCACAAGCTCTACAGTTATACTTTTCCGGAAAAACAAGTTGGAACAGCAACACTCTCTCTGCCCGATGATATCATCTGGTTGTATATGCCTGCCTTTAACAAGGCAGTTAAAGTTACCTTACTAAGTAAAAGTCAAGCATTTACAGGGACAGATTTTTCCTATGAAGACATGAGTGGCACTTCTTACAGTGAAAGGTTTACCCCGAGGATACTTCCTTCATCTGATGATCAGATCTACCAACTGGAACTGATGCCCAAATCAATGAAATCAAGATATTCAAAGATCATCGTTTATCTTGACAAGACACATCTTTATCCATTGAAAATGGAGTATTTTGATAAAGACAAGGCTTATTTTAAATTTGCGACCTACACCTATAAAAAACAGGGCAAATATTGGTATGCCGAACAGGTTATCATGAATAATATCAGCAAGAATCACTCAACTGAAATTTTTCTCACACAAATCAAATTTGACCAGGGATTGGATGATGCCGAATTTACGGTGGAAAGCTTAAAACCCGTAAAGTAGGAATCAATCATTTAAGAAATCATAGCTTAGACCCTGATATTTCTTTTTTTGTATAATATCCCTTAGCCCGAGCATCGTATGATATGGAGAATCCGATACAAACATATTTGCCATCCAGGCTTTAATGGAGCCACCGGGATCAACCTGCATCTGAAAAATAACCGCTACTTTTCCATCTGAGACTTCTTTGATCTGCCAATAACCATATCCATCCATCCTCACATAATCTCCACTCGTTTCAATATTCTGTTCAAGCATTTCAATATCCACTATAAGAACTTTGGATGTTTTGTTCCAAGTGATCTGATTCAAATATATACCATCTCTATCCTTATAGGGCCATGGCGCTTTAGCCAAGGCATAATAGGTTTGACTCATATCATCAGGTCGATGCAGTAATTTTGACTCTTTGATATTATAGGCCCAGTCAGAAAGTCCTTCAATATCATACAATACTGCAAGAAATTGATTCACACTTGCCTCAATTTGCATAGTGGCTTTAAACTCCTTAAAGGATGAAACTGTATTAACCCTTGTAAAAACCTGTATACCGTCTTTATCCTTGATGAGCTCCCATTTTTCCTGACCAATTAAGTGAAACTGGAGTAATAATAAGAAACAAAGGCTGAAAAAGTGTTTATGTTGCTTCATTAATTTTCAATTTCAATATGTTTCGGAATACCATATCCCCATTCCTTCATCGCAAAACCCCATTCAGTTTGGATCTTTTCCATCAAGGCCGCAGAGATATGATGTTTGTTTTTCTGATAACTTTCCATTTTGTTCAAATAAGCTTCAAAATAAGATTTACTTTCATCATGACCAGAAAGATCAAGTTCCTTGTACAAATTCTGAATACATGTTTTGGGATCCGTTTCGAGAGTATCAAAAGATAACTCTGCCAAATGCCCCTTGGGAATCAACTCCCTTTGCTCGAGATAATCCTTCATCAAATTCTTATACAAGTCAAAAATGTGTGCATCTAATACTGATGCATCAATACTTTGTAACTGCAAATGAGGAAGCATTTTATCAAAAAAATGATGGGTAGATAAATAGACCTCTATGGGGTTTCTGTGAATGTGGATAAACCTCGCATTGGGAAACATTTCCAACAGCTCTTTTATACGGGCTGTATTTGGCGGGTTCTTTGAAAGAAATCTTTTTCTTCCTGTGTTTTTTATGGCTTTACTGATTAACAGTTTATAGTCCTTCTTCCATGAATCAATCATAGATATATCCATATGATTAAAACGTATGAATTGCTCGTAAAACTTCTTTAAAGATCTTGGAAACATCCAGAAATAGTAAAAGCTAATAGGTGTTTTATCTCCTAAGGCAAATTCTTCCTCCTGAGGAAGCGTTGTCCCTAATGTCACATTGTCTCCCTTTCTGGTTCCAGGAATTAAGATTCTTGCAAATCCTTCGAATAAGAATCTTCCTGCTTTATTAAATAAGGTATCCGGAAACACACTTTGAAAAGTTGTTACATAAGCCATTTGGGGATCCTGACAAAGGATATTATGTAAATGTGTTGTGCCACTTCGCCAATGACCGATAATAAAAATAGGATCCTTTTCTATTTTAGATTGACTGTACTTTTTATTGATAAACAGCTTCTCATAGGCCCTAAAAGGCCAATTGATTAAGTTGATCAGCAGGGTTAATAGCGTCCGAATTAAAAACTTTAAAGAAATAGGATGTTTGCCAAAAAGATAAAACAATACCTTGAATGAATATCCGACCGCTGGAGGTAAGAGAAACCCCTTTTTTTGACTCTTTCCCATGAATACTATTTGAAGTTTCTATTAAAAAAAAGTGTCTTGCAAGGCATAAAAGTCATCTTATGGATTTCTCCCAAATTGGATATTTAAAAATAAGTATTAATAATCAATTAAAGAATGTATTGGTAGTAAATTAGGCCTTAAATACCTTTGTAACCCCCGAAATAAGCAAGCTATTTTTTGATGAGCTTCTTAGTTACAAAAAATTGATTCGAATAGATCTTGATCATATAAATGCCTGAATTAAGATTTCTCAGGTCAATTTGCAAGAAATTAGTCTTAATATCTTTAACCAAATCTCCAAGTAAACTGTATACCTGTACTCTTGTTATTGGCAAATTAGAACGCACTGTCAAATAGTTTTCGACAGGATTGGGATACATACTAACTGCATCGTTCAACGCAAAATTATCCTTAATAGTCAGTAAATCTTCTCTATTAGGGTCCGACTGGGCCGAAACCATTACAGTTCCCGACAATATAAAAAAGAAGAAAAGTATAGCGTATTTTTTCATCATACATCAGTCGTTTCAGAAGTAAGGTGCAAAATTACGAATATTGTAAATGAGAATTAGAATCCGATTAAAGTTTTTATCAACTAAAGGGAAATAATTACTGCTTTTAGATTGTTAATAAAATCGCCAACTTCAATGAAGATATGAAATTATAAAATTAATTGGGAAATTTTCTTTATTTTTTGTTAAGCTTTTGCTTGAATGAAATAGCTTCGACCGTGGTTATGAAAATATATAGTGTAGAAATAAAAAAAGAGCCCAGAGGCTCTTTTAAATTTCATTTGCAGATGAAAATATAGTTATACTGCACAAACGGTTACATCAGCGATATTGTCACTTGTTCTTTGCAAAACAAATTGAACTTCATCATCTAATACACCATCTTCATAATAGTCTAACTCAACTCTTAAAACATCACCCGAAATTGTCATTGTAAGAATCACATATTCTCCCGAATCACCACCAATTCTAATTTGAACTTTATTCTCTCTGTTCTCAACTACTTCTGGAGATCCCTCATCTGTAATACTCTGATAGTCATAACAATCCCTGGTTTCATCATATATCCAAATTTCAAACGGGTTGTTCTCAGTACTATTGATTTGTGCATATACACTAAACCCGTCTTCCGGTTCACCAAGTTTCCAAACGGATCCTCCATGTGTTTCTAAAAATGACTTTTCTTCTTCTCCATCATCGCTACAGCCAACAAAAGAAAATGAGATTAACGCGATCAAAGCCAATGCTTTCAATCTTGAAATGTGTGCTTTCATAGTTTTAAATTTGATTTATTTAGAAGCTTCTCAAACAAGAGAAATGAATTATAATTGTATTCAAACTTAGATATTTTTCACAACAAAACACCTATCTCTTATGGTTCATAATAGTTTTATTGAGTATTTTAAAGCTTCCCAGATGATTCTTGTTTTGGTTAATGGATTAGGGTGAAATAGAAAAAAAAGCCCATTAGGGCTTCTTTTATTATGCAGGATCATCATTTTTAGTTTTCACACACTGTTAATCCATCAATATTATCATTACTTCTATTAAGACTAAATTTCTCCTCCTTTATAAGTTTATCATCTTTAAAAGAGTCTAGTTCTACCTTCAATGCAGTTCCATTAATGGTTAAAGTGAAAATCCCATATTCATTGGAACTTTCTTTTATCTTTATCTGTACTCGATTTTTCTTATTCTCAAGAACCTCTGTTGATACCGATTCGGAGTATCTTTCATAAAAATAACAACCATCAATAACATTGTATAACCAGATGTCTAAAGGCTCGGTCTCTGACCTATTGATTTGAGCGTAAATGGTAAGTCCATCTTTTATTTCTCCGTATTTCCATACAGAACCTTTATAGGTTTCAAGAAAAGATTTATCTTCCTTCTCCTTCAGGTTAAACGCACTGAAGAAAATTACCACTATCACTAGTATAGCAAATGCCTTAAGTTTTAAAATGTTTGATTTCATAGCGTGAATTTTATTTTAATTATACCCAATAAAACGAAATAATAATAAAAAAATTGTTTTAAGAAATAGCTATTGACTCCAATTTATCAACGCTGCTCAAAGCACTAAGCGAGTATCTAACCAAAAGAATCACTTTCATACTGATTTTAAAATCCAATTTTGAATTCCATAAAAAAACGGGACAGTCATGCCCCGTTTTTAATACTATTCCAAAATGATACTTTTTTTTTTAAAAATCACATTGCTCCAAATCATCGGGATTGTCTGATGACTTGTTTAAAATAATCGTTTCCTCTTCTACCTTAGAACCATCTTCATATTCTTCGGTTACAACGGTAAGAAGATCACCTGAAACAGATAATTTCAATAAAACATATTCTGTGGAACTTTCATCAATTCTCAAAACCAATTTATTTTTAGTATTCTCTATCACTTCAACATCACCTGCTTCAGTAAAACTAAGGTAAATGAAACAAGAATCTTCAAATAATGATTGCCAAACCTCAAAAGGATTCACTTCGCTATTATTAATTTGAGCGTAAATAGTACCTCCAAGTGTGGGTTCATCAAATTTCCAAACGGTATCCCCATTCTTATCTAAAAAAGATGATGCATCGTCGTCGTCGCTACAAGCCATAAAAGAAAAGGCCATCAATGCAACCAATACAAGTGATTTTAATTTTAAAATGTGTGTTCTCATAATTTCAA
>RCNE010000638.1_pt1 | contig 18646 bp, 22 predicted proteins | sample 2041361 | NCBI WGS metagenome assembly RCNE01 (sample SAMN09708229, study PRJNA481090) | Marine sediment metagenome, whole genome shotgun sequencing project.
TCGATAAATACCATCTCGTAAATCGAATACTTCATTGTCTTTAATGGTAATGTTTGAGCAATTCCATAAATGTATGCCATTACCTGATGAGGATTGGTCTACTGCATTGCTTGAAACTTTATTATTACTAACAGTTCCGTGGTGAGATTTTTCAAGTAAAAATCCAAAAAACACATTTTCTAACGTATTATTTTCAAATGTAAAATTATTGCTTTTTGAAATATAAACCGCAGCATAATCTTTGGTATAACTTTGCCCAGGATTTTTTACAGTTAGTCCAGAAACAGTAACGCTATCGGATTTTACAACAAGTACATAACTTTTCTTTTCTCCGTCAATAATTGGATTGTTTTTACCAATTATCTGTAAAGGCTTGTCAATTAAAATATTGCTTTCTAAGTATGTGCCTTTCTGAACAATTATTTTATCATGAGGTTTTGATATAGCGATAGCATCAGTTAGCGTTTTAACCTCACATGAGGCACATACTTCAATGGACTGAGAATAACCATTCAAGGTAATAAAGAAGATAAATATAAGGCAAAAAGTTATTCTAAGCATTTCACTATCTGATAATCAAAAATTTAGCATCTTCATGAGCTGTAACATAATGTTCAATGTTTTTTTCAAACGTATAGGTTTGATGCTCCGTTAAAGTAATGCTTTTATTTTCGATATGGAAATCAATTTTTCCTTTTAAAACAACCAAAAAAGTAGATCTAGGTGAAGTATGTGTTGGGAATAACTTATCTTTTTCTAGAGTTATTAATAAAGTTTCAGTACTATCTGAGGTGAATATTTTTGAAGCTTTTAGGCCTTTTATTTCTGTTTCGATGATACTATTTTTGTTCATACTTAATTTTTTAACGTAAATAATTGACTTAAATTAGAGTTTAATATTAAGACAGTTTTACTTAATTTTAGTTAGATTTTTATTTAAAATTTTGTTCTTGAATCTCTTGCCAATTAAGCAATTTATCAGCATCCGTTTTAACGAATTTTTCAGCATCTTCTTTTGTAGCAAAAGCCGATAAATTTGCACCCATTGGACTTTGAATGGCTGGACTGATTAAATACGTAGCCGTTTTTGCATCTATCAAAATTGTAGGATTGAGATAATCAGTAACTAAAAATAATTCAATTTCATTAGTATCCCTTTCAAGTAAATCATTATGCATGCACTCGATAGCATCATACTTAAAGGGCTTCCCTTTTTTAGTTACAATTTCAGTAGCATGTGTTTTTTCAACAATTGTCATTGTACAAAAATGACAAGCATCTTTGCCATATTCAATTTTTGATGGTTCAATAGAACATGAAGTAAATATTACAGTTAATGAAAGTATAAAATATAATTTCTTCATTTTTTAATGAGATTTAATTTCTTAATTAAAACTGGTTTTATAATATTAAAAAATCCCAGTTAAACCCCTGTATACACTCGTAAAGTCTCCTCAAGGGGAAAATCCTTGCCAATAATTCTTCTTAGAACGTAAGGCTTCTCCCTAATTCTTATATTCTTTTTTACCAACAAAAAAGGCTACTATCGTTAACATCATTCCTGCAAACATCATATAAGCACCTGTATGTGGATAAGAAAAGGCATCAAAATTCAATAATTTTTTATGTCCAATAAGTGGCGGATCATATTTCATTGGATTTCCTGCTTCATCTACCATTTTCAAGATAGCATGAGGGTCTAAATTACTTCCATAATCTACTAGCCATGCATTAAAATCATACATACCAAGAACACCTAAAATAGACATTAAAATAAACCAACCCATAAACCATTTGTAACTTATTTTACCAAATAGCCCAAATAGTCCGATAAACACTCCTAATGCAACCATACCTCCAATTACTTTAGGAAAAACTGAAAACTCCCACATATCTTCTGGTTTGGGGATGGTCTTCATACCAATATAATGGTTTAAACCATCAATATTTTGCAAATCAAATTCTGAAGCACCTTGGATGCCATTTATATATATATCTAACCCTAATGGTTCAGGATATTGTGGAGCACCCAACATAATATTCCATAAAGGAAATTTAAATAGACCCAATAGTAATAAAGAGCCGATAATCATAATTATACCTGCTTTTTTCATTCTTTCTAATTTTTTAAACTCCTCATTTAAGAGGTTGGAATTTACTGTTGTAATTCCGGATAAGTAAAAACAAAAAGGCTGTACGAAATGAAAGGATTTAACTTTTCAATACAGCCTTTTAACTAAAATAATCAACTATTCACCATCTAAAGTCCAAGACAACTCTATATTAGAACTTTTTGGTGATACTCTTACATAACCTTGCATTTCTTGATGCAGTGCAGAACAGAAATCTGTACAATAGAAAGGCCAAACACCTACTTTTTTAGGTTCCCACACAGATGTCTTTGTCTGTCCCGGCATAATTAACAACTCTGAAGTATTTTGACCGATCATAGCAAAACCATGTGGTACATCAAAATCTTGTTCGTGGTTTGTAATATGAAAATAAACTTTGTCACCAACTTTAACACCTTCTATATTATCTGGAGTAAAGTGAGATCTAATCGTTGACATAGAAATATGTACTTCATTACCATTTCTGGTTACTTTAGCTTCAGCTGGTGTTTGAATAGCATATGGATGTTTATTCTCTGTAAGCTTGTAAAATTTCTTAGATTTTGATGCTAACAGTTCCGCAGGAATACCTGCTGCATAATGTGGTTCACCATGTGTTGGAAAATCTAACAATAATTCCATTTTTTCTCCACTGATATCATATAATTGAGCAGAGTGTTCTAATTCTGGACCCGTTGGTAAGTACCTGTCTTTGGTAATTTTATTCATGGCTACTACATATTTACCAAAAGGCTTACGTGAGTTTCCTCCAGGAATCATCAAATGCCCTACAGAATAATAGGTAGGTTTTCTATCTATAACTTCCCATGTACCCACTTTCCATTTTACAACTTCAGAAGAGATAAAGAAAGTAGTATAAGCATTACCTTTACCATCAAATTCTGTATGTAAAGGGCCTAAACCACCAGATTTAACAGAACCTGCTAAAACATCTTCATATTTTAAGATTGGAATACCATAAGCATCACCGTCAAATTTTTTGTTCTCGATAGCGTCTAACATCTTTGTAAAAGAGTGTACCGTTAAATCAGCCGATAATTTACCATTACCAATAATATATTCTCCAGTTGGATCTACGTCACAACCATGAGGAGATTTAGGTGTTGGTAAAAAATAAATAGCACCAGGAATATCGGCTGGGTTTACAGTCAATACTTCTTTTTTCATAGTAGAAGTAGCAGTATGTGTATGCTCATCATATACATTATGTGCATAATTTGCTGGCATCTTCGTACCACCGCCATTATTTACATATTCTTCAATTTTTTTCCAGTTAATGGCTGCAATAAAATCTTTATCATTTTGTGAAGCATTTACTTCTAACAAAGAGTTTGCTTCCTCAGTATTATAGGTAGTAAAAAAGAACCATCCGTGAGATTTATCTCTACCAGGATGCGAAAGGTCATAGTTAAAACCAGGCATTAATATTTGGAATTTAATACCCATTCTACCCGTTTCTTTATCAACACTAATAAAAGACAAGGCACCTTTAAAATTACCTTTATATTCGTTAATAGGCATATCAACCTGAGGTACAGGTACTGCAAATCGTGTACCAGCAACTACATATTCTGTATTCTCAGTAATAAAAGAAGAACTATGGTTACCGGCACTATTTGGTACTTCAATAATTTCTTCGGTCTCAAATGTTGTAAGACTAATTCTTGCAATACGCGGTGTGTTATTACCATTGATAAAAATCCATCGCCCATCTAACACCCCATTAGTTTGAGAAATATCAGGGTGGTGAGAGTCATCCCAAGGTACAAATCCAAAAGATGTGTTTAACATGGGTTTTGTTTCTTCGGAATATCCGTATCCTGTAGTTGGAAATTGAGAAAATACAGGAATCTCTTTAAACATACGTCCTGAAGGTAAACCATATACTGTTAGGTTACCACTATAACCACCAGACATAAATGCATAGAACTCATCATATTCACCAGGAGCAACATATACCTTCTCGGCATTGCTACTATTTAAAGCACCATTGCTGCTGGATGCTTTGCCATTATTGTTACCGCAACTGCTAAGCATAAAAGCAGCTGACAACAAAACTGTTGTTAATTTAAAAATAGTTTTCATCTAATTTATTTTAAAGTTTAGTTTATTTTAATGTTCTAAAGTATTCTAAAACGGCTCTAGCATCTTCTTCAGAAAGATTTTGATTTGCCATTGGAGAACCATTAAATTCTATCAATAATTCTCTAGCTAAAGGATCTTCCTTAATCATCTTTTCGGGATCTAAAATCATATTCATAACCCATTCTGGTGAGCGTCTTTCCAAAATATTTTGTGGAGAAGGTCCTATAAATTTTTTATTTGCTCTGTGACATGCAGTACAATTTATCTTAAAAATATCTGCACCTTTCGCTACCATCTCTTGATTGATTGTAGGGTCTAGTGTTACTGATTTAATTAGACCTACACCTTTATTCTTAAGGTCTATTTTTTTAGACGCTTTTACTTCAGCAGAAGCGGTTTCTGCCTTTGGGGCTGCCTCCTTAACTTCTTCTTTTTTCACTTCTTTTTGTTGAGTTGCTTTGGTTGGTGTATCTTTTTTTGATTTGTCACCTCCACAACTAATAAATAATGCAATTACTAAGACTGCTACTAATTTTTGATATTTCATTATATAAATTCGTTAATTATTAATCTTCAACTGGCACTAAAACATCACCAATCACATGGATCCATCCGTTACTAACTTTTACTGTTTTAAGAACTTTAGTTCCTCCAACATACAATCCGTCTTCTTTTTTAATCACATCTAGATACTTACCAGAGGCCATATATAACTTGCGACCTTTCTTAGCTTCTTTTTCTAACTGCGTATCAGGATAATTTGCTGGAGCTACATGATTTGTTAAAATAAATGCAAGTTTAGATTTGTTTTCTGGTTCTAGTAAAGATGCCACTGTACCTTCTGGTAATTTTCCGAAAGCATCATTTGTAGGAGCAAATACTGTTAATGGACCTACATTTACTAGAGCATCTTGTACACCTCCAGCTTCGATAGCTGCCACAAGTGTTGTAAAATCATCTAAGGATTTGGCTACTTGTAGTGCATTTTTAGCTGATTCTTCATCTACAATAGCAGCTTGACCTTTATTTTCAGTTTCTACTGTAGGTGTTTCGCTTTGTTGGTCATTTGTTTGTTCTACTTTTTTACATGAAAAAAATAGTAGTAAACAGATTGAAATAGTGAGTATTCGATTTGGTTTCATCATTATGCTTTTTAGATTATTCTGCAAAAATATATCCATAAAGATAATAAAAATATGATATATATCATATAAAAAGATATTCTTATCTTTTTATATTTGCATGATTATTTACATCGTATCATATGTTATCAAAATCTAGTCAATATGCAATTCGAGCGGTCTTATATCTATCATTAAATTCTAATGAGAAGAAAAAATATAGTCCAAAAGAAATTGCAAAAGCTATTGATACACCTGCTCCTTTTTTGGCAAAAACATTACAAGAACTCACAAAAAGAAGTCTAATTTCATCTGTAAAAGGTAGAAATGGGGGTTTTTATTTAACAGAAGAGAATAAGCACAATACCTTGATATCTATCGTTGATAGTATAGATGGTTTAGATAAATTTCAAGAATGTGTGCTGGGATTGTCTGTATGTAGTAACGATAATCCCTGCTCATTACACCATTCCATTACTCCGTTAAGAAAAAAAATGGTAGAAGAATTAACGTTTAAAACCATTGATGATCTAACTATAGAACTGTTAAATGGAAAAACTCATATTATATAATATGAATTTTTTAAAATTAGTTACAAATAAATTTATCTATTTTATCTTAAAGGTCATCACTGGTCTGCCTTCATGATTTGCAATATCTTCACTAATACTACCATTAAAAAAGTGAGCCAGCCCTCTTCTCCCATGAGTTGGTAATGCAACAATATCTGCATTTATCTTTTCAGAATAATTATGAATTCCTTCTTCTACTGAGCGATCATTATAATATATTATCTTTTCAAAATTCTTCATATTACCAGAATCAGCTAACGAAATAAATTCGGAAGCAGTTTCTTTCATTTGCTTAGAAGTCATAAACTTGTGTGGTATATTAACATATAACAAATGTACATTTGAATTAAAAGTATTGAATAATTGCATTGCAGAATTGTATGCATTCATATTTTCTACTTTAAAGTCGCAAGCAAAAACAACTTCTTTAAAATTTAGATTCTTGTGATTTGATTTAATCACCAATACTGGAACATCAGATGTTCTCACTACCTTTTCTGTATTTGAGCCGACAAAAGTCTCTTCTAAACCACTTGCACCATGTGAACCCATGACAATCAAGTCAATATCATTTTGGGAGACGATTGTATTTAGCTCAATAAAATTGGTATAATTTTCTACTTTTTCTTTAACAACTAACCCTTTTAAATAATCTTTATGTAAAAAATCGTTGAATTCCTTTTCGGCCAACTTAAGATGAAATATAGCTTCTGCAGCGCCTCTATTCGCATTTTTATTCAATCCCGAATGAGATAAACCCATCATATGTAAAACTAGAATTTCAGCATTTTGCTGTTTTGCAATGATTGCGGCAGCACGTAAGGCATTTTCTGAATACAACGAGAAATCGGTTGGTACTAATATTTTTTTCATAATGTGAAAATTTTATTTTTTGGTCAATTTACACACTTAAAACTGCTTTTACCTATATTTTATTGTTTCTTCAAAATAAAAAGTACTATTTATACTACACCTCAAATTTCTTGATGTCTCTATCTCTTTTTATGAAATTTAATTTATTCCCTTTTTTTACCTTCTTTCGATAACCAAATAAATGGAAAATTTCATTGGTTAAAAATTGAGCTGTTTTTGGATTTACAATAAGGGTATACCTATTGCTAGTATCTTGCTTAATGCCTGGTAATATTTTTAAAAAATGGTGTAGCTTTAATTTTCTTCCAGTAATGGAAACTTGCAACCAAAAATTTGATATTTTACGAATGATAAAAAAACCATCGTCCCCTTTATTTTGATACAAAGGCATAAAAATATATCCTTTTAAAGGAGCTTTTATGGCCTGTTGATGATTTAATGCCAATGTTTGATGCTTTGTTATAGCATCAAAATTTTCAAACCCTCCTAACATCATAAAATCATTATTAGTACTCAAATTATAACGATAATCGATTTCAAAAAAAACTTTTTTAAGTTCATATTGGTTTAAAAGTTGTTTAAAATATTCATAATTTAGAACGTCTTTCTTTAGTACACAGTTACAATAATCTAACACTTGCCAAATAAAAGCTTCACAAATTTCGATAGATTTAACATCCTCGTGCTGCCCAGCTTCAAAACCCAATGAAATATGACCAAACTCATTGATAAAAGTTAATAATGGTCCGTCTAAATATTCTTCAATACCCAATACAATAGGCAACGGAAAATTAGTAGCAAACTTTCTATTATTTAATGAATCACTAATAGTAATGAATGGTATAGTATTCGCAGATGTTGTGTGGAGATCTATAAAATAAAATGGACCTTTATTTTCCGATAAAATTTCTTTTATAATAAGATATATTTCAAAAAGCTCTTTTTCTTCAGCACTTAAATTTTCATTGAGCTCTTTTATTTTTGAGATATGGTCATGTGTCCATATACGATTTAAATCTTCTTTTTCGAATCTAATATTTTTGCTTAATGCATTTAGGTTTCCGGCAATAGCAACAAAATTTCCTTTAAATTTAATTTGCTCATTTTCTATCTTTTGAATAACTTTTTGAAGCCCTAGAACACCTGCCGGTTCATTACCATGAATACCTGCAAATACAATAACAGTTGGTGAGTTTTTGTCTATATTGTTACTGTATAAAATTCGCTGTACAGTTGTTTTATTAAAATTAGGTTCAATAATAATACTATCCATTTACATGTTTCTTTTATCAATTTTTTCAAGATCACTTCGTGTAAGAATACCAACTAACTCATCATCATCTAAAATTGGCAAGCACCCTATTTCATTTTTATTCATAAGTTCTCTTGCATCGCTTATCAACATTTCTGAATCAGCCGTTTTTATGTTTTTTACCATCACATCTTTAGCAGTAATCAAATTATCAGAAGTATTATGCAAGTTTAAAGCATCTAAATTAGTCTTAGTAATTATGCCTACAATTTTATTCAATTCATTCACCACAGGTAAATGATGAATATGCTTCCACTCCATTATTTTTTCAATGAGTTCTACTAGATCATTTTCATTTACCACAAAAATTTCGGTGGTCATTACTTTATAAATTTTATCATTTGTATTAATATCTATTTCTTTAGGCATTTCAGCTAGTTTCCATTGATATATGGGCATATTTTTTTGCTGATTTTTATACATATTATAAGTTAATAATATATTGGTTACATCACGAGAAACCGATTCTTTCAACTTTCTACTACTTCTTATCTGCCATTTACTACCAGTAATATTATTCTCAATTCGTTTTTCGATTATATTCAAATAAAAATCAATATCAGCAACGTTGACATTCGATTTTTTTAACCCTTCCCTAGCCATTGGAATTAATATTTTTCTAGCTAATTTTTGGGCTGAAATACCATCACCAAACCAATTAAAGTAACTATCAATTCCTGTACGTGAAGCTTTTACAAAATTACCCCTTGCATTATTAAAAGGCATTAGCTTCCAAATATCTTTATATTTGCTCGGCATACCTTGCATAACACCTACCCAAAACAACGCATTGGCAATTTCGTCTTTTACGCTAGGGCCTGACGGAATATATCTATTTTCTATACGTAAATGTGCAATGTTTTTATGAACGCCATAACACAGCCTATTCCATTTATAGAGTGTACCATTATGTAAGCTTAATGCTTCCAGTTCTGGTTTATTTCCACTTTTAAGTTGATCTAACGCATTTTCTTTAAAATCTTTAGTAACTAACGGTGAATACCTTGATATATCATCGGTAAACAACTCAACAATTGAATCTTTCACCCAATCATTACCAAACGATACTCTAGGTTCTTGCTCACGCAAGAGATGAGAAGTATTACGTAAATCTATACTTTGCCTAAAAAGTGCAATTCGAGTTTCACTCCATAATTCTCTTCCGAGCAACATTGGTGAATTGGTCATCACGGCTAAAACAGGACCTGCAATTGCTTGTGACCAGTTATATTTATCGATTATTTCATCTAACCCTAGTTGAAGGTGTACCTGAAAACTAGTGTTACAAGCTTCAAATAGAATAGACTCATGATTTAAAATCAATTCATCAACACCACGTATTCTCATTTTAAAATCACCTTCCTTAATATTTTTAAAAATATCATTAAGCGTTTTGTAACGGTCAAATGGGGTCATATTTTTAAAAACTAGATCTTTCTTTTTTAGGGTTGGTAATATTCCGCAAAGGACAATTTTATCATTTTCTAAGGCCTCAGCTGCACTATTTGCCTTATTTAGTAATCTTTGAAGGTTTTGCTCTAACTTAGAAAAACATGTGTCGTTAAGCTCAAGGGGATCTAAATTAATTTCAAGATTAAACAACCCTAATTCAGTTGTAAAATGAGGATCGTTAATGCTATCTAAAATTTTAAGTGCATTAAACGAAGGGCGATAATTTTTGTTTACAATGCATAATTCTTGTTCAGCTCCAATACGTTGAATTCCTTTCTCAAAAGCATCATTTTTAATCATCAATTCAAACGCCTTAATATCATTAAGTAGATGAGAGATATATTCCTTTCGCTGTTTTAGAGTAGTTATTGCTTTTACAGATTGTGAACCCATTCTTATAAAATTACACTGTCATTGAGAATAGCTGTTTATTTGGTGTGTTTCTAATCATAGATAAGTCAAAAGCCATACAAATATTTCTTACAATTGCTCTTGCTTCTTTCGGCACTTCTAAACCATTTTTTGTAATGATCACTAAACCATCTTTTTCTAATTCAGTCAAACGATCTAAGGTTTGAGAAAGTTCGTTAAACTGTAAATGTTCATCTTGCCACGAGGTTTTAAAATGACACATGATATTAAGGATATGCTGTCTTATAATTAAATCTTCATTGGTTAATAAATGTCCTTTTATAATAGGTAATTCCTTTCGATCAACGCGTTCTTGATATGCTTTTAATGTTTTCTCATTTTGAGCAAAACTATACCAGGAATCGCTAATTGCTGACATGCCTAAGCCAATCATTAATTGTGTTGAGTTTGTGGTATAGCCCATAAAATTTCGATGCATACTGGCATTATCAAATGCTTTAAAAAGAGAATCATCGGGTAAAGCAAAATGATCCATTCCCGTTTCAATGTACCCTAAATCTATTAGCATTTGCTTCCCTATTTCATATAATCTTCTTTTAATTTCTCCTTTAGGGACATCCTCATTATTGAAACCTCGTTGTCCCACACCTTTAATCCAAGGTACATGGGCATAACTATAAAAAGAAATTCTATCAGGCTTTAATTGAATTGTTTTCAATATGGTATTTGTAATGTCATCAATTGTTTGAAAAGGTAATCCGAATATCAAATCATGACTAATAGATGTATAGCCTATGGCTCTTGCCCAGTCTGTTACATTCTTTACATTTTCGAAAGGCTGAACTCTATGAATTGCTTTTTGTACTTTTTCAGAATAGCATTGTACTCCAAAACTTACTCGTTTAAATCCTAAATTATATAATACTTGTAAATGCTCTTTTGTCGTATTATTTGGGTGACCTTCAAAACTAAATTCATAGTCTTTATGTAATTCAACAGTATTTAAAATACTCTTTATTAACTTCTCTAAATTCTCTGTTTGAAAAAAGGTCGGGGTACCGCCGCCAAGGTGTAGCTCTCTTAAAATTGGTTTTTCTGGTAATAAGTTTGCATAAATTTCCCATTCCTTCAAAACTGATTCTATATATGGTATTTCAACTTCGTGTCTTTTTGTAATTTGTTTATGACACGCACAAAAGGTGCATAAACTTTCACAAAATGGTAAATGAATATAAATACTAATCCCTTTACTACCATTACTTTCAATAAATGATTTTTGAAATGTTTTTACCCAATTGTTTTCACTGATCCCTTCTTTATTCCAATAAGGCACAGTAGGGTAACTTGTATAACGAGGCCCCGGTACATTATACTTTTTAATTAAAAAATTATTCATAAATAGTGCTAGTAATATTGTTAATTATAGAATATATTAATTAGTTCATTTTAAAAGTCATTACAGGTCTAACTTCATGGTTGGCAATATCTTCACCAACACTTCCATTAAAGAAATGTGCTAAGCCTCTACGACCATGTGTAGGTATTACCACAATATCAGCATTTATACTATCACAATAGTGGCGAATACCTTCTTCAACTGAGGAATCATTATAGAACACTACTTTTTCCAGATTCGTCATATCTCCAGAATCTGCTACTGAAATAAATTCAGTAGCATTTGCTTTCATTTGACTTGTTGTTGTAAATCGGAAAGGTAAGTTTACATACAATAGATGTATATTAGAATTAAAAGAATTGAATAGTTTCAACGCAGAACGGTAGGTATTTATACTTTCAACTTTAAAATCACAAGCAAAGACAACTTCCTTAAGGTTAAAATCTTTCATTTTGTTTTTTATGACTAAAACTGGCACATCTGATGTTCTTACCACCTTTTCGGTATTAGAACCAACAAAAGCTTCTTCGAGTCCGCTAGCACCATGTGAACCCATAACAATTAAGTCAATATCATTTTCTGACACTACCTTATTAAGGTCACTAAAATTGATATGACTTTCTACTTTTTCTTTAACAACTAATCCTTTTAAATAATCTTTATCTAAGAAGTTTCCAAACTCTTTCTCAGCTAATTTTATATGAAATATGGCTTCTAAGGCTTCACTACTTGCGCTTTTATTCAAACCAGAATGTGTTAACCCTAGCATATGCAATACTAAGATTTCGGCATTCTCTTGCTTTGCAATCATTGCAGCCATATTCAAAGCATTCTCTGAATACTTCGAAAAATCTGTAGGAACTAATATTTTTTTCATAATTGTGATCTCTTGGTTTATTTAACAAATCTAAATTACAAATGATGCGAAAACTATGATATATATCACTTACCCTTTGAGCCTAAATTAATTCTATTTGTTTCGATTAAAATGTAGTGGTTGTAACTCATACATTTCTATAACTTTTTTTAATTTAAGAATATAAAAGTAAATGGCCCTATTAGTAATTATATGACTTTGGTCATATAATTACTAATAGGGCTTCATTAAATTTACTTAGGAATCTATTTAATGTAAAACGAACATGAAAAACCGCTCACATAATAGCGCTACATGTGATAAAATAAGAAAGCAATACATATAAGCAAATGAAAAATATTCTTCTTTTAACAGACTTTTCAAAGAATGCAAAAAATGCAATGAATTATGCACTCGCATTTTTTAAAGGGTCAGCGCATCATTTTTTTATTTTGAATATTCAAAAAGTATCTAACTACACTACAGGAGATTTGATGTCTGCAACACCGAACTCAACTGTATACGATTCAATTATTAAGAATCCAAAAGCTGCTATTAAAAAAATGATTGACACTTTGCAAAAAGAATATATTGATGAGCAATATACTTTCGATGGTATTTGTGATTATGACGCTTTTATTAGCGCCGTTAATCAAACGGTTAAATCGAAGAAAATTGACCTTATAGTTATGGGCACCAATGGAGCAACTGGTGCTGCAGAAGTTGTTTTCGGCAGCAATACTATCAATGTAATTAGAAATATTAATTGTCCTGTTTTAGCGATCCCACAAGAATATACATTTTCAATACCTAGAACAGTCCTTTTTGCTACTGATAGTAATGAAAAGTTTACTGAAAAATCTTTAAAACCTTTATTATTTATAGTATCTAAATTCAATACTGAAGTGCAAATTTTAACATTAGAAAATGATGGTGACATAGATTCTTTAAAAGAAAAAAAGAAAAAAATGAATACTTTTTTTAAAGGCTATAATTATAGTTTTCATTCAATTGAAAATGTGCCTATCGATATTGCAATAGATAGTTTTGTGCAAATAAAGAATGTAGACATAACTGCAAAAATTATAAATAAAGAGTCATTTTTTAAACGCCTCATATCTGGCTCAACTACAGATGAAATTACCTATAAAAGTAGAGTGCCTCTACTTATTATGCATCCTTAAAACAATAGATCATACTGGTAAAATTAAAAGTGGTACTGGACTTCGAAACCCTACTCTTTTAATAACAGGTTCATGAGTTAATTTCTCAATAAAACTATGTTCATAATTTGCCAGACAAACCATATTAATTTTTTCCTTTTCAGCAAAAACAGTAATTGCCTTTGATACTGAGGTATCACTTTCGATTTCTTCAAAAGAAATCAAATCATTTTCAAAGTATGTTTTTAAAGAATCTATATTATATTGTTGAACTTCTGATAACCCTTTCTCTTTTTTAATATGTATAAAACGTATACTAATATTATGTATAAACTGTAATTCAATTAAACATGTTAAATCTTGTTTACTTAAATGTTTTTTAAAATCGTTTGCAAACATAACTTGTTCTAACTCTTCATATAGATACTTTTCTGGAACACAAATGATTGGACAATACGCTATTTCTTTTATGATTTTTACAGCATTACTACCCATAAAAACCCCTCTTAAACCGCTAACTCCTGTTGTACCCATAATTACTAGATCTATATGCTCTTTAGTAACAAAATTTTTCGCAACAGACACTAATGATCCCGATTTCGAGATTGTTTTGTATTTATGTTTATCATTTAACATATTGTCATTCAAATAATTTGAAATAACGCTTAACTCTTTCTCAGATTCCTTTTTTAAAATATCATATATTTTTTGTTGTTTAAATTGATACATTGATCCTGTTGCTCCTGAAGGGTTCGCTTCATATGTATTTAAAATATAAAAACAACAAGGAATATCATCATACAATCTAATGGCATATGTCAACGCATCCCAAGCATTATCAGAAAAATCTGTTGGTACAAGTATATTTTTCATTGTACTATAATTTAGACGGCACCACCATAAAAGGGACATTTAGATGAAAACCTATTTGATTAATAATAGGTTTAAAAAACACGTTTTCAAAAAATGAATGTTTATTATTAATCATCATTAATAATTGCACATATGTAGATTTTTGAAATTCATTGATAGCTTCAGGTATTTCCTGATCTCTTTCATTATAGTAAGAAATCTTAAGATCTACCAACATTTTTTCAAGTTTCGATTTGTTCGTCAACTCTTCGGTATTAAGATCTCTTGCATAAGAAACATGTAGCACATGAACTTTAGATTTATATACCATTGCTATTTCTTTTAGCGCCTTTAGCTGATTTTCTTTATAATCTACTTTATAATCTGTAGGGAATAATATATCAGCGGGTTTTTCGAAGAAATATCCATCTGGTATAGCCAGTACAGGGCACGTAGCTTTTTTAATTACATGTATCGTATTTGATCCAAATAAAACTTCTCGTGTGCCTGTCGATCCTTTAGTACCCATAATTACCAAATCAATAGTATGTTTTGAAATAAGCTCCTTAATTTCATCTGTTAAAACATTAAAAGAAGATATTGTAATAACACGATGTTTTTTATTTAAAAAATTTCTTTTTAATTCTTCTAATTTTTTTATTGAACTCTCTCTTATGGTATCTGTAATTGCACCTAAAAAACCGCCAGTATTCATTTGAAAATCGTACGTATGAACAACTGGAGTATACGTATTAACCAGATAAAATGTACATTGTTCTTCTTCAAATAACTTCATGGCATATTTTATTGCATTTTGTGCATTATCAGAAAAATCTGTTGGTAATAATATATGCTTCATAACTACTAGTTTAGTATTGACTTATAAAGGTAGCATCTAAGTAAACTTTAAATAATGATATTCATCAGGTTACTAAAGCTTCTTTTCAAAACTGATAGATATCATTACAAGCCGAAAAGAAAGCCACTAGATTTGTGTATCAATAATAGGAAAATGAAAAAATTGAATATTAAATTTTATCAAAATCTAGGCAAATTATTTTATGCTATCGCTGCCGTGGATAAAAATGTAAGAGAACAAGAATATGATAAGCTAAAAGAGATTGTTAAATTAGAATGGCTTGCAGTTGATGAAATTGAAGATAATTTTCATACAGATGCTGCTTATCAAATTGAAATAGTGTTTGACTGGCTTTATAAAGAAGAAAAATTAGATGCTAAAACTTGGTATAATGACTTCATAGTCTATAAAGATGAGCAGCCACATTTATTCCCAAAAGTTATTAAAAAATTAATTTTAAAAACTGCAAATGCTATTGCTGATAGCTTTTCAGGGAAAAATAAATCAGAATTAATAATGTTAGCAACCCTCGAAATGAATTTAAAATAAATATATAATGAGTTACTATTTTAACAAAACGGTATCTGGTTCTTTTGATGAAGTAATAGAAAAAGTTATAAAATTACTTGGCAAAGAAGGCTTTGGTGTTTTGACAGAAATCGATATTCAAAAAACCTTTAAAAAAAAGTTAGCTATAGATTTTAAGAGATATAAAATTTTGGGAGCATGTAACCCATCGTTTGCATACAAAGCATTAACTTTAGAAGATAAAATTGGCACCATGTTACCATGTAATATTATCGTGCAAGAATTAGAAGATAATCTTGTTGAAGTTGCTGCTGTAAATCCGTTAGAATCTATGCTAGCAATCATCAATAAAGAATTGATTCAAATGGCTCAAGAAGTAAGTAAAAAATTAGAAAATGTGATTCATAATCTTTAAAAATGAAAAGTAATTTCGATACTATTTTAGAGTCAGCAACTCCTGTTTTAGTAGATTTTTATGCAGATTGGTGTGGTCCTTGTAAAATGCTTACTCCTATTTTAAAAGAAGTAAAACAAGAACTTGGCGAAACAGTGAAAATTGTAAAAATTGATGTTGATAAAAACCAACCATTAGCAGCAAAATATCAAGTACGAGGAGTACCTACTATGTTACTTTTTAAAAATGGTAAACAACTCTGGCGTCAATCTGGTGTTTTACAAAAAAGTGAAATCATTAATATTATTAATTCATATAACTGATGAGTGTACATATTGAAGCAAAAAAGGGTGAAATTGCAGAAACGGTTTTACTTCCAGGTGACCCAATGCGAGCAAAATGGATAGCAGAAACATTTTTAAAGGATGCTGTTTGCTATAATGAAGTTCGCGGCATGTTAGGCTATACTGGAACTTACAATGGTAAACGTGTTTCTGTGCAAGGCACTGGCATGGGGATTCCTTCTGCTTTAATTTATTGCCACGAACTAATTAACGACTATGGCGTTAAAAATTTGATTCGGGTTGGTTCTGCGGGCTCGTATCAAAAAAACGTCAACATACGTGACATTGTAATTGCTATGGCTGCTTCATCTACATCAGGAATGAATAATTCGAGATTCGTTAATGCTGATTATTCTCCCACGGCTGATTTTGAATTGTTTATGAAAGTCGCATTATATGCTAAAGAAAATAATATTCCTATTAAAGCAGGTAACGTATTATCAGCAGATGAATTTTATGATGATGATTATAACTCCTATAAGCAATGGGCAAACTTTGGTGTGCTTTGTGTAGAAATGGAAGCTGCTGGTTTATATACAATTGCTGCTAAATTTAATGTAAAGGCACTCGCCATATTGACTATTTCTGATTCTTTAGTAACTAAAGAAAGAACGACTGCAAATGATCGTGAAAGTACTTTCAATACAATGATTGAGATTGCACTAAGCACTTTATAATAAGCGTTTATTGATGATGGATATCATTTTATAAGACTTCAATTCAAATTACCTTTAATTAACTATTAATCATATTAAAATCATATATGATGAAAAATATATTAGTTACAGTCGGTTTTGATAAAAATGAGAAGTTACTAATCGATAATGCATTCCAATTAGCAAAAGCATTTAATTCTAAAATATGGCTTATACATGTAGCTTCACCAGACCCCGACTTTGTTGGTTTTGAAGCAGGTCCACAACATGTAAGAGATATTAGAGCCAATGAACTTCGAAAAGAACACAAGATTATTCAAGGATATGTTACTGAGCTTAAAGAAAAAGGGATTATTGCAGAGAGCTTACTCATACAAGGTCAAACTATAAAAACAATTATTGAAAAATCTAAAAAATTAGATATTGAATTGATAATTATTGGATATCATGAACATAGCTTTCTTTATAAATCATTCTTTGGAAATACATCCACTCAAATTATAAAAAAATCAAAAATACCAGTGCTAATTGTGCCTTTATACTAAAATAAAATAGTAAAAAACAACGCAATAAACTAGAGCTTCTCAAGTATCTGGAGGCGAAAAACAACGCGTGGCTATTGCCAGAGCATTGATAAATAATCCTTCCATTATTATGGGAGATGAACCCACAGGCAATATAGATAGTCATAATTCAGATAACGTTTTTAATATTTTTAAACAATTAAGTGATGAAGAAGGTTTGTCACTACTTGTTGTAACACACGATGAAGATTTTGCTAAGCGAACTGACAGAATAATAACAATGGGCGATGGGAAAATTATAAGTTAATTTTATAACAAGCTATAAAAATACTTGTAAGTAAATCTTTATTAAATGATATCTATCATTTTAAATAACAAATTCAAGTACTAATTTTAAGCTATAATTAATACTTATAATTATGAAAAATACCCAACAAGAAAATTTCGCAACTGAATATGCTTGGCAAGAACTTTTTATACTAACAAAGCATTGGAAATCTGACATTGAATTTTATAAAGATGACTTAAAAATTTTGATGAAGCTTATAAATAAATATTCAATCTGGATAACAAAAGAGGAGAACCTAAAAAAAGTTAGTAAAATTGAAAACGGCCTACATAAATTGGTTAAAAAATGTAAAAATTTAGCTAAAAGTATTGACAAACATTTAGAACATATCTCTATTTTAATTAATGATGATCCTTTTAAATATGATTCTCAAAAGTTTAAAAATGAACATGTAGAACTTGAAAATAAAATTTCAAAATTCATAAAAAAATTTAGAAAAAACAAGAAAGATACATTTGCTATTACTGAGTATATAGTTGATGACGAAAAACTCATGCGACATTTAGAATAATAAAATTTTGCTATTATAAAATAATTATTCTTTTTTAGCTTCTCTTTTTTCTTGTCGTTCTAGTTTTTTAAAATAGCCACGTGTTAAGAAATTATGCTTTAATGCCTCCATGTTTTCATTAAATTTAGCTGTACCTTCGTTTATGCTTTTCATAGTTTCTTCAATACTTTTAACTAATTCGGCGTCATTAGACAGGTAATTTAGAGCCCCTTCACCATCTTTTATATTGGTAATAGTTTCATTTAAATTGGTGATAACAGTTTTAATATCTTTACTTGAATCGTTTAGGTTTGTA
>RCNE010000640.1_pt1 | contig 18632 bp, 17 predicted proteins | sample 2041361 | NCBI WGS metagenome assembly RCNE01 (sample SAMN09708229, study PRJNA481090) | Marine sediment metagenome, whole genome shotgun sequencing project.
GCTGGTGTGCAAATGACAAAACCAGTTTCTGGTATCGCAATGGGATTAATTTCTGATGCAGAATCTGGAAAATATGCTGTATTATCTGATATTTTAGGTGATGAAGATCACTTAGGAGATATGGATTTTAAAGTAACTGGTACTGCAGACGGTATCACAGCTTGCCAAATGGATATTAAAGTAAAAGGATTATCATATGAGATTTTAGTGAATGCACTAAAACAAGCTCGTGAAGGTCGTTTACATATCTTAGAGAAATTGACTGATACAATTGCTACACCAAATGCAGATGTAAAAGATCATGCTCCTACAATGGTAACAAGACGTGTTCCTAACGAATTTATTGGTGCCTTAATTGGACCTGGTGGAAAAGTGATTCAGGAAATGCAAAAAGAAACTGAGACTACTATCGTTATTAACGAAGACCCAGTAACTGAAGAAGGTATTGTTGAAATTTTAGGTGTTGGAAGAGTAGGTATTGATGCTGTAATGGCAAAAATAGATTCTATATTATTTAAACCAACAGTTGGTAGTGTTTACGAAGTAAAAGTAATCAAGATGTTAGATTTTGGTGCTGTTGTTGAGTATATGGATGCACCAGGAAATGAAGTGTTATTGCATGTAAGTGAATTAGCATGGGAGCGTACAGAAAATGTATCTGACGTTGTAAATATGGGTGACGTTTTCGATGTGAAGTATTTTGGACAAGATCCAAGAACTCGTAAAGAAAAGGTATCTCGTAAAGCTATTTTACCAAAACCAGAAGGTTATGTAGCAAGACCACCAAGAGATAATTCTAGAGATAATCGCGGAAGTCGTGATAATCGTGGACGTGATAATCGTCGTGACGATAGAAAACCTAGAGAAGATAAAAAAGAAGATTAATTCTTTACTCTAATAAACTAAAACCCATCAAGTTGTTGATGGGTTTTTTATTTTACATCTACTTTACGAAATTGGGAGTACCGATTGAAGATCCATTACCACCATAAATTGTCAACAAAACTAATCCTGCAAAAATGATTGTTGGGAATAGTATTCCAAGAATAATAGATAAAGATTTGTTATGCAATCTTATAGCTTGTATTTCATCTTCAATTAAAAGAGTTTGAGTAAATTTACCACTATTCTTATTCGATTTAACTCCAAAATATTTATTATTCTCTTTTATAATTTTGGCAAATTTTAGTGTTTTGTTTTTCCGGGTCTTAATTTTAACTCTCATTTTTGACTTAAACGCTTTTGTAATATTAACAGACTCTTTGTGATATACCCTACAACTTTGAAAAAGAATCAATGAAATGAATAGCAAGCTTATTGATTTCATTTGTTTTTGAATTGTTTTCATAACTATTGTATTAATTAATTCTATAAGCTAAATCTGCTTCAACAATTTGAATCAATTTTTTCTCTCTATTTATGCAGACGGGTATTAGCAGAATATTTACTTTTCAGAATGTTGAACAATCAATTGTAAAGTTTAAAGTATTTACATCATCTAATGTTGTATGGTACAATATTGTTTTTTGATGTAAAACTCGAACAGGGTTTTCACCTATATAATACCAAAAAATTATTTTGATATCTGTATCTGGTTTACTCCTTAAACTATAAGTGTCAAAAACATTTTGCTCATAAATATTTTCAGTATTTAAAAAAGAATTATCACTATTATCTATTTCATTTCTAACATGTAGAGGTCCATAATTATTATTTAAAACTTCAACATTTAATTCTAATTTAATTGGTTTCCACGCATTGATATTTATCAAATTTATTTCTCCGGCTACAATACTTGTTCTTTGAAGGTATTCAGGATAATATGGAAAACCATAATATTGTTCAAGTAACCCATAAGATTTCCCATCATTTGATTTGTAATCGAATTGAATTTCATAATTACCATTGCTGTCTGTATATGTTGTTGCTATTTCTTCTGATTCTATTCCGCACATCCAATTACTGCAACTACTCCAGCTTTTTACCAAAACAATTTTATATCCTTCTATTTTTATGCCTCTAATATTATCTGAAACATTACCTTTTAATACCGTTGAAATTCCCGTATCTTCTAAAACATCATCATTTGAACAGGATTGAAAGTTTAAAATCAATATTAAACTTAATACTATTTTTATTGAATTTTTCATGATCTTTCGAATTGTTATATAAAAAATTATTGTGCTTCGACTTTTGAAAAAATGCTTATCATTAAAGCGTTCTATTTATTTATTTTAAAAATTTTCATATTCACAGATGTTATAATTTTATTACATCGGAGCTGACATTCCACCAAAATCTAAATTCAAATCAAAACTTGATAACACAATTGCAAGCCCTATAACAACTATGCTAATGACTGATATTGATATCCCATAAAAAATAGACAATCCTTTATTATGCAATCTTATGCTTAGCAATTCATTTTGGTTTAATGGTATCTTATATACCTTATACTTAAATGGGTCTGGTTTAATCCCATAATATTTTCCGTCTTCAAAAATTAGCTTTTTAAACTTCAATGTTTTATTCTCTACGGTTTTTATCTTAACCCTTTTCTCTTCTTTTATTGCCCGATTTAATGTAACAGACTCTCTATGATAGACTCTACAGCTTTGAAAGAAGATTAAGATTACTAGAAACATAGTTACTAACCTAAATTGTTTTTTTAGAAACTTCATAACCATTAAATTTTATTGATTCTTTTAGCTAAAGCTACTTGTATTTTTTGAAAGTTTAATTTAAAATTTAGCGTTTTTCGGCAATAAAATTATTAAATTTCACAAAAAATATTATTTCATATTTTAAAATTTGTAAAAAATGCAAATACATTTTATTCAATATTTAAAGGACAAAATATCAAACAAAAACTCCTTTGCTGATGAAATTGCTTCGGTTTTAGATATTGGCTATGATGCTGCTTATAGAAGGATTAATTTAAAAACCAACTTAACCCTAGAAGAAGGCGTTAAACTTGCAAAACACTATAAAATATCACTCAACAAATTATACGAAGTTGGTAGCCTAAATACCATTATTGCAGAAAAGTCACCAAGAATATTAGATGAAATACATTTGGAATCTTATTTCACTAGATCCATTGAAAATTTAATTCCTTTAACAAAATTAAAAAGTGCTTCAATTTTGTATTCGGCGAAGGATATACCTTTATTCTACACCCTTAAGGATTCCTTTATTACTAGATACAAAATTTATGTATGGTTAAAACTTACCAATAAAGAAATGACAAAAAATAAAATTTCTTTTGACAACTTTATTCAAACAATTCCCAATTCATTATTGGAGAAAGCTTTTGAATTGGGAAGGACGTATAATTTTATAAATATTACTGAATTTTGGAATGACAATACCATTAATGGCACGTTGGAGCAAATAATATACTTCTATGAATCTCAGCTACTTTCTAAAGAACTTGCTCTAAAAATATGTGATGATCTCGAAGAAATTATCCATCACGTAGAAAAACAAACAATTCAGCAAAGTATTATCAACTCAAAAAATAATGCTTCTTATAATTTGTACAAAAGTGATCTACTAACCATGAGTAACATTATAATGGTAAAAACTTCACATAGAAAAGCTTTTTTTGTACCCTATACAGTATTAGAATATCTAAAAATAGAGCATCCTGAAACTTGTGATATTATGGATGATTTTTTTGATAGACAAATGACAAATTCTAAGCTGTTAGTTCATTCTGTAGAAAAAGATAGAACGCTTTTTTTTAATAAGATGCATCAAAAAGTAAATAAGCTAAGAGAACGAATTACAATAGATAAAGCGTTAGGCTTTGACTAAAAAAGCGAGGGCTTCTCATTGCTGAGAAGCCCTCTGGTATGATAAATCGAATCTATTTAATAAACCCCTTTACTTCATAGAAAATGGTTGATTTATCAGGTTTTTGAAGCTTAAGACTTCTTCTTCAACATACTCTTTCCCTTTTCAAATACTCCCCCCCGATCTCTCGGGGCTGGAAGCTTTTCATTGATAAACGCAATCTATATAATAAACCCCTTTATTTATAGAAAACCTGACTGATTTATCAATATATGAGGCTCTGTCAAACCTCTTTAGATAAATACTCTTGCGCTAAAACAAATAATAAAGTTTTTGTTTGCATTTACATTCCCCAACATAAAAACGACAAGAGTATTTTTAATTGTTATTTATTTTTCATCGTCGATTATTTGAATAATTTTATCGCTCACTTCTTTGATAGGAAAGATAAATTTTCCTTCTGTCGTAATTAATGTCATATAAATATTATCAATAGACTCAATTACCCCTTGTACGTCTCCTATTTTAATTCTTTGTCCGACGTTTAAATTCTTACGTGAATAAAATCCAAATAGCAATCGCTGAATAATCTCTTTTGAGCCCAGACCGAATGCGATTGTGAAAGAAAGTACTATGGATCCTATAATAAGTGTGATATTACTTTTTATGATACTTGTATCAACACCTGCTTGATCTAGGGCAGTGATCGATATGAATACAACTATTAGATAAAATATAATATTGCCCACAAGGTTTCCACCTGTTATTTCTAAAGATTTAAAAGTAGAATGAATTGCTTTTTTAACGAGTGTAGCTAAATATACTCCACCAACAAAGATGAGTAACGCACTAATTAATTTAGGCAAATATGCTATGAAACCACCGATGCCTTCTGAAACCATATCTAAACCAAAAATATCCGCTCCTATCAAAACAAAAATTAATACAAAGAACCATTTTAAAGTTGTTAGAATAACTTTAGTCAACACAATATTTATCGTAGTATTTCCGAATATTTTCGTTTCCTTTAGTTTTTCTGACCATTCATCAAGTTTCGTTTTGCTAAGTGCTTTTTTAATTACATAAAGTATAATTTTTATGAGCAACCACGATATAATGATATAGCCAACAAAGCCTAAAACTTTTGGCAAACCCGATAAAATATTATCCCATATACTTTGTAATGAGTCTAAACTAACTCCGGTTGATTCATCTTGAATACTCATGATTCTAAAAAATTAAAGGTTTCTATTATTTTTATTTCTTACTCTTTTTCGATTTCTTTTCAGTCATTGTAAATAACTCTCCAACTATTGTAGGATATTTTACTGCAAATAAATCTGCAACATCAATCGATAACTTTATAAATGAAATATCATTCATTATTTTATCCTTCAACGTTTCAGGAAGCGCCTCTTGATGTAATATTTCTTTAAAAGGATTTTCCATACTATATCTTTTTATACAATTCCATTACTCTTTCTTTTGCTCTTTTTATTCGCATCTTCACTGCGCTTTCACCTAGCCCTAATGATTGAGAAATATCTTTGATAGAAAAATCATCCTGATATTTCATTAACAAGACCATTTTATCATTTGGATCAATTAGAGATAATACTTTACCTAATTTTTTTGCTTTTAACTGAAAAAAATCTTCATCACTCACTTCATCAACAACGGCTGACCTTTTTTCTACCGCTTCCTCATTCACCTGTTCTTTATTCCTATATGCATCTCTCTGCACATAATTGACACAGAAATTATATGTAAATGAATACAACCAAGTAGAAAATTTTGAATTTCCTTTAAACGATTTTAACTTGATATATAGTTTAATAAATATGTCATGTGTTAAATCTTCTGCCTCTGCCTTATTTTTAGAAAATCCAAGACATTTATTAAAAACCACAGGTGCATACCTATCATATAATACAGCAAAAAGCGCACTATCGTTTGTTTTTATTATTTCGGTAACCAATTGCTCATCACTAAGCTGGTTAACATTGACAGAGGGTTTCAATTAGTTTTCTATTATGATTTATTGTACTCGTAAAAACTATGTTAAATAAATGTTTCTTGTTAGTGACTTACAATAAGTTTACTTTATGTTTCACTTACTTTATATAGTTTGTATACTCTTATGACACAACCTATTTTAAAAAGTCACATTTTTTAACTAAAAATGTCTATTATTATTAATCTAGAGCGTATACTCAATAATATATGGTATAAATTAAAATGAAAATAAGAGGCTATTTAAAATTATTCAATAAGTTACTAACAGGGGGAGTTTTGAATCATTAGTTGTTCTATTTATAATTGAATTATGGCGATGAACAAACAACTAATAACCAAATACCGCAATATAATATAAGTAAAAAGTAATGTTTTTGTAACATTAGTATAACTTCTTGCGTATATATAAGTACACAACAAAAAACAAAGTATTAATTAAAGTAAATATATGAGACAACTTAAAATTACAAAACAAGTTACCAATAGAGAAACTGCCTCTTTAGATAAGTATTTGCAAGAAATTGGTAAAGTAGATTTGATTACTGCTGATATGGAAGTTGAATTAGCTCAACGTATCAAAATGGGTGACCAAGTTGCTTTAGAAAAATTAACAAAAGCAAATTTAAGATTCGTAGTTTCTGTTGCAAAACAATATCAAAATCAAGGGTTAACTTTACCCGATTTGATTAATGAAGGTAACTTAGGTTTAATTAAAGCGGCAAAACGTTTTGATGAAACTCGTGGTTTTAAATTTATATCGTATGCTGTTTGGTGGATTCGTCAATCTATCTTACAAGCATTGGCAGAACAATCTCGTATTGTACGTTTGCCATTAAATAAAATTGGATCTATTAACAAGATCAACAAAACATTCGCTCGTTTAGAGCAAGAAAACGAAAGACCTCCTTCGCCAGAAGAAATTGCTAAGGAACTAGATATGACAATCAATGACGTAAAAGAGTCTATGAAAAACTCTGGTCGTCACGTATCAATGGATGCTCCTTTAATTGAAGGTGAAGATTCTAACCTTTATGATGTTTTACGTTCAGGTGAGTCTCCAAATCCTGATAAAAGTTTATTACACGAATCATTGAAAGTGGAAATTGAGCGTGCTTTAGAAACATTAACACCTCGTGAAGCTGATGTTGTGTTGTTATACTTTGGTTTAGGAGAACAACACCCAATGACTTTAGAGGAAATTGGTGAAACTTTCGACTTAACTCGTGAAAGAGTTCGTCAAATCAAAGAAAAGGCGATTCGTAGATTAAAACATACTTCTAGAAGTAAAATTTTACGAACTTATTTAGGTTAATCTAAACAAGTTTTATACTTTTATCATATTATGAGTAGTCAAGAACTATTCGTTTTTTGATTAATGAATTGAAAACCCTCAACATTGTTGAGGGTTTTCTTTTAAGGCTATAAGCCTCTTTTAGCATGAGCACCTTTGGCTTTAGATAGTTCACCCTTTGCCTAAGTCCCCGCTCCAAAAGAAAGAGACTTTTATAAACGTCATTACCAACGCAGTGATGTAATCTGTTTTTTTAATAGTAAGATTGCTTCATCGTTTTTATCTTCGCAATGACGAAAAAAAGTATCTTTGTGAAAATTTATAACTCAACTCATTTTAAATGAAACATTTAATTGCTCCTTCTGTGTTGGCTGCCGATTTTGCCAATTTACAACGTGATATAGAAATGATCAATAACAGTGAAGCCGATTGGTTTCATATTGATGTCATGGATGGTGTGTTTGTTTCTAATATCTCTTTTGGAATGCCAGTAATGAAAGCCATTAAAAAGTATGCTACGAAACCGATGGATGTGCATTTAATGATAGTTGATCCTGATCGTTTTATCACTGATTTTAAAGACGCTGGCGCGGATATTTTAACAGTACACCATGAAGCCTGTGCACATTTACACAGAACATTACAAGCGATTAAAGCAGCGGGTATGCAAGCGGGTGTTGCCTTAAATCCACATACACCTATAGCAGTTTTAGAAGATGTAATACGTGATATTGATTTGGTATGTTTAATGAGTGTCAACCCTGGGTTTGGCGGACAAAATTTTATAGAAAATACGTACAAAAAAATCATTCAGTTAAAAGGTTTAATTGAAAAATCGGGCGCTACTACTAAAATTGAAATTGATGGTGGTGTAAATGATAAAAATGCTGGTAAATTATTAGCCGCTGGTGCAGATGTATTGGTTGCTGGTAGTTTTGTGTTTAAAAGTGAAAATCCGACCGAGACGATTGCGACATTGAAAAATATATAAGGTTTTATAATACTCTAACATCCTTCAAATTCAATTGTAACGACGTTTTGCCATTCCATACGTTTTCTTCGATGGTGAAAACCGCATCAAATAATTGTCCATTTTTTAGTTGCTCATAATATTTACCTAATCCGAAACCAATCGCATTAAAAACTTCTTTACTATTTTCTGAGATTATGCTCAATTTTAAATGACTCTCATCTGCTCCAACGGTTCTGCCATAGCCATTATCTTTTAAACCACGAGCTACAAAAACAGGTTTCATGTTTTGCGGTCCGAAAGGGCCAAATTGTTCAATGATCCGTATCATTTTGGGGTTAATATCTGCTAGTTCAATTTCGGTGTCAATCTTAATTTCTGGAGTTCTTAGCTCATGGGGTATGGTATTTTTTACCACTTGTTCGAATTTTTCTTTGAATTTAGGATAGTTTGCTTCCGATAAGGTTAAACCCGCCGCATATTTATGACCTCCAAACTGCTCGATATATTCGCTGGAAGCTTCCAAGGCATTGTAGACATCAAATCCAGAAACAGAACGTGCAGAAGCCGCTAATTTATCGCCACTTTTGGTAAAAACGAGCGTTGGTCGATAATAGGTTTCCGTTAAACGGGAGGCCACAATACCAATCACACCTTTATGCCAAGATTCGTCGTAGACTACAGTTGAATATTTATCTTGTTCGTTATTTTCTTCTATTTGAACCAGCGCCTCTTGCGTAATCTTCTTATCTAAATCACGGCGATCCGAATTATAAATTTCAATTGCACCAGCAAACTCTAAAGCCGATTCTACATCTTCTGAAACCAATAATTCTACAGCATGATTGCCATGTTTCATACGCCCAGCGGCATTGATACGCGGCGCGATGATAAAAACAACATCAGTAATGGTTAAAATATCTTTTTTTATTTGATTGATGATTGCTTTGAATCCCAATCTCGGATTTGAATTGATTTGCTGCATTCCAAAATAGGCTAAGATTCTATTTTCTCCCGTTATCGGAACAATATCTGCTCCAATTGCTGTCGCAACCAAGTCTAGATATTCGGTTAAATCATCGATTGTTTGACCTCTACGAGAGGCCAACGCTTGAATCAATTTAAAACCAACACCGCAACCGCATAGTTCATCATAAGGATAACTACAATCATCTCGTTTTGCATCTAATATAGCTGCTGCTTTTGGTAATTCTTTTGAAGGGCGATGATGATCACATATAATAAAGTCTATTCCTTTTTTAGCAGCATACGCCACTTTATCAACGGCTTTGATACCACAATCTAAGGCAATAATTAAAGAGAAACCATTGTCATCTGCAAAATCAATTCCTTGATACGAAATGCCATAGCCTTCTTGATATCGATCTGGAATATAAGTCGCTACATTTGGATAATACGATTTTAAATAGGAAGAAACTAAGGCAACCGAAGTGGTTCCATCAACATCATAATCACCAAACACTAAAATATTCTCTTCCTTTTCAATTGCAGTTTCAATTCGTTCAACAGCTTCTTGCATGTCTTGCATCAAAAAAGGGTCATGTAAATCTTCTAAACTAGGGCGAAAGAAAGCCTTGGCTTCACTAAACGTTGTCATACCCCGCTGTACTAGTAGAGATGCAATTGTACTATCAATTGCAAGCTCTTTTGAAAGCTTTGTTACTTTTTCTTCAGAAGGATTTGGTTTGAGTGTCCAACGCATATCACAAAGCTACTCAATATTGCTTGATTAATTTACCGTGTCTTTCTTCTTCTTTTTACGTTTGAACAAACCATCTAATAAATCTTTCGCCACTTCTTTTGTTGGGTCTTTCTTCAAAGAATCAACTTTAGTAGAATCTTTCTTTTTCCCGCCAAGGAGATCACTCAAAGCATCAGTAATTTTATCTTTTCCTTGATTTAACAATTTCTCTTTTTGATTAGCTGCCACCTGCTTGGTAAGATTTGCCACGGCTAATTTTAAGTCTGTTTTCACAGAAGGGTTTGTAAATTTACCAGAAATTAAAGCCTTTACTGGCACTTTTATATTCTTAGTTTCTTCATCGTTTAATTGAGCAATCAATTGCGAAGCTTCTTTTCCTAAATATTTAGCAGGAACGTTCAATACAGCATCATATGCTAATGATTTATCAAAACCATGGCCACCAGCAATTACAATTTCTATATCTTCATAATTTAAGGTAAATGGTTTTAAGGCAACTTTACCATCTTTAAAAGTAAGTGCGGTTTTTAAATTATCTAGATTCAGTTTTTTGGTATCTATAAACGTGATATTTTGTTCTAAATTTTGCAATAACGGTGACTTTTCCGTTGTGATTTTAGATGATAATAACTGCGTTAACATATTACCGTTTAAAGAATTTAAGTCTGGTGTCATATCATTATTCAAATTACCAGATACCATTATTTTAGCATCTATTTTACCACTAATTGCATTGGCGATTGGTGCTAAAGCATGAAATAATTCTAGTTGTTTAAAAGACTGTGAAATATCAAACTTGCTCACATCTAAATTCATTTGAAAAGTAGAAATTTCATCTTTTGTTGAAACACTTCCATTCAAACCTAAATCACCCCCAAATATGTTCGATTTTACATTTTTAAGAGTTACTTTTTCGTCTTTAATAAGCATCGTTGCAGTCACATTGTTCAACGTAATATTATCATATAAAACCGTTGTTGCTTTTGCATTGATAGTACAATCTAAAAATGAAGGTATTTTGATGCGTTCTTGAGGGGCTTCTTTTTCTTTAGGTGGGTTGTTTTCATTAGTCTCTTCTGTTTCAGAAACCATAAAGTCATTTACTGCAAATGTGTTAGATGTTAAGTTGAAATTACCAGCTACGTTTTCTTTATTGAATAAAAAACCCAATAGATTATTGATAGTACCCAACGCCGCAAAATCTGTTTGACCCAATTGCGCTTCAAAACTATTTAGATTTACTGTTTTGGGCGTGAACGTAATTCCTGCCTTCGACACTTTTAGCGGGTTGCTAAATTCATCAGAAACATATTCGAAATTCGATAATTTAAAGCTCCCTGCAGTTTTCGTATTTTCATATTTATTGTTTTCGATAGAAGCCATATCAAAATTTGTAGTCGCATCAAGATCTAAGATTCCTTTTAAGCCTTTAAGTGCTTCAGCAGGATAAATTTGCTCTAAACTTGCAAGGTTTATTACTCCTTTTAAGCTCGCCGTAACTTTCATGTTTTCGGTTACTTCTTTCAATTCCGCTTTAGCATTAAAAACCTCATTATCAACTTTAAAATTCAAGGTATCAATAGCTACATAGGTGTCTTTTGTGAAACCTGTTTCATTGGCTATTTTAGTATTTATATTGATGTTTGTGAGCGATTTTGGTAACTCAGGATACTTAAAAGAAGCATTATCTGAATTTATAATAATGTTGAATTTTGGAATGTGAGTTTCATCAACGATGCCTTCAATGGTTCCGTTTAAATCGAAATTACCCGTGGTTGTAACGCCTTCAATATTTTTGGAATACACTTCAGGAATCAACGCTAAAAAGTTTTTAAAATCGGATGATGGTGTTTTAAAAGACAGCTTCACGTCTTGGTTATTTTCGTTGAGTTTTACAAAGCCATCAAAGATTAAAGGCAACTGATTTATCAGTAATTTATTTTCTAAAAAACTATAGGTATTCTCTGCAAGATCAATACCCAGTATCGCATCTAACTGCAATTTATTTTTATTCAAATATGCAACACTATCAAATTCAAAAGAAGCCAGTGTTGTTGTAACAGTTTTAAGTTCTAATTTGTCTGATGAAAGATTACCGTTTCCCGAATGATTAAAATCGGTTAATTTCAATAGCATTTTGCTCGATGTATCATCGTATAAAATTGTACTGTTTGTTATTTCATAAGAATCCAGTTCTAACTGAGCAGCACTTGATTCGCTTCCATTTTCGCTAGCACTAGTTGTTTGTTTCGTAATATTATAGTTTGTATTTCCGTTTTCATCAATTTTAGCGGAAATAGTTGCTCCATCAATAGTAAAACTAGTAATACTAATAGCCGAACTACTTTTAAATAAATCCATAAAAGGCATCTTCAAATCAATTGCCTTAGCATAAAATAATGTGTCACCTTCAAAAAAAGCATTGTTAACTAACGACACATTTTCTAAAGAAACTTTTGTGTTAGGAAAGCTACTCCAAATACTTAAATCGGCATCTTCAAAATCGAGGGTAGCATTCATATTGTTATTAGCTGTTTTTTTGACTAACTCAATAATTTTTCCTTCGAAAACTATGGGTATGATGACACTGAAAGCAACAAAGACTAAAATTATAATTGATATGATTTTAAAGATTTTTTTCATTTTCCAAAAAAATTAGTAGAGCCTGCAAAGGTAAGGTACATTTATAACGAATTTTGTCTAAATAGATTTTATTAGAGGTGACTTTTATTTGTATTGAAAATTACACTAAACATGAATAGTAAAATTGTGTATTTTTGCTTAAAATTTTACTGGATGAATCTCTCATTAATTCCGAATATAAAACATACCAATAGTGGCAACTTTTTTTTACTGGCCGGTCCTTGTGCTATTGAAAGTGAAGAAATGGCACTTCGAATTGCTGAAAAAGTCATCACTATTACAGACAAGCTTGAAATACCCTACGTTTTTAAAGGAAGTTTTAAAAAAGCAAATCGTTCTCGTGTTGATAGTTTTACAGGAATTGGAGATGAAAAAGCCTTAAAAATTTTACAAAAAGTAAGCACTACTTTTAATGTGCCCACAGTTACCGATATTCACGATGTTTCTGATGCTGCGAAAGCAGCCGAGTATGTAGATATTTTACAAATTCCGGCCTTTTTAGTACGTCAAACTGATCTCGTTGTTGCCGCGGCAAAAACAGGGAAAGTAGTCAACTTAAAGAAAGGGCAATTTATGAGTGCCGAAAGTATGCAACATGCGGTTAGAAAAGTAACCGATAGTGGCAACGAAAAGGTCATGATTACAGACAGAGGTACTATGTTTGGTTACCAAGATATGATTGTAGATTTTAGAGGCATCCCCACTATGAAACAATATGGTACAACAGTATTAGACGTTACACATTCGTTACAACAACCCAATCAAACTTCGGGTGTTACTGGTGGTAGACCCGATATGATAGAAACAATTGCACGTGCCGGAATTGCCACTGGTGTAGATGGTTTATTTATAGAAACACATTTCGATCCAGCAAATGCAAAAAGTGATGGTGCTAATATGTTACATTTAGATTATTTAGAAAAACTACTTACTAATTTAGTTGCCATCCGTAAAGTAATTAATACGCTTTAAAACAATTTTTTGGTGTAATTTGTGTTTTTAAATTTATATGAAAGTATTACTTACAAGTATTCTACTCTTAATATCAATCTCATTACACCCTCAAAATTTTGAAGCTGTTGATAAAAAAGTACGTTTATATCCTAAAAAATTCCCTTCCGCAGAACGGTTAGCCGAACAAATAAATAAAGATTTTTCAACGGATACAGAAAAGGTTAGAGCCGTTTATACTTGGCTGACTAGCAGTATTAGTTATGATCTAGAACGCTTTCACAAAGGGGATACCGAAATTAATTTTAGCTATACAGATCAAGCAGACTATCAACGAAAATTAGCCGCTGTAAATGCACATTCAGTAAAAGAAACGTTACGAACCAACAAAGCAGTTTGTGAAGGCTATGCGAGAACTTTTAAAGCTGTATCTGAATATTTGGGTGTGCCTTGTCTATTTATTGGAGGTTATTCTAAGGCTAGCATTGCTGATATTGGGAAAAACCCTTCACAAGAAGATCATGCATGGAATGCTGTAAGAATTGATAATAAATGGCATCTCATAGACGCCACTTGGGGCGCTGGAAACACGTTTAACAATAAATGGATTCCTAATTTTGATGATTATTACTTTTTTACAGACCCTAATCAATTTGCCTTGACGCATTTACCAGGAGATACTGAATTATTATTTACCAATAAAAAAATTAGCACTGAAGAATTTTATAACACTCCTTTATACTCGAAAGAGTTTTCTAAAAGTAACTTGAAGTTGATATCACCATTAGATGGGCAGTTAATTGCAAAAGCAAATGACAGTATTAAGTTTGAATTAGGAAAAATACCAGAAAACGTAAGTTTGCACTATGCCTACAAAGAAAACATGGTACCAGTAGCAATACAAACTAATTGTACTGAGTCTAAATGCTCTTTTGAAGTTCCTTTTACGGCAACGAACAATACCATTTTGTATATTATTGCGAATAGACAAACGGCTTTGCAATATAAAGTTATTGTGAAAAACTAAACTTATCCGCACTTAGAGTGCCCACAGCTTTTACAAATCAAACAACCTTCTTTATAAATCAACCCTTCAGGGTCATTACATTCTGGGCATTTCTTATCAGCTGCCACAGACCCTTCAGCTATAAATCTTTTTAATGCTCTGGCGACACCGTTTTTCCAAGTATTAATATGTTCATCATACAAGTTTAAATTTTGGATCAAGTCGACTACATAAGGCATTGGCATGCCGTGACGTAAAACACCAGAAATAAGTTTAGCGTAATTCCAAAACTCTTTATCGAATGATCTTGATAATCCTTCAATGGTGGTTTTATATCCATCGCTATCTATGTATTGAAAATCATATCTAGAAGTACTGTCTTCATTTCTGTTTTTTAATACCCATCCTTTTTCTACCCATTGTGGGAGGTTAAAAGCATCTTTCATTTTGCCTGTAAAGATCTCATAAGGCTTTCCTTCAATTAACCCTATCACTGCCAACCATTTTTCCGATTCGTTATGAAAACGAATAATATCAGCTTCAATTTTTTGAGGACGTTTAACAGCAAAAGTCTCTTTATGATATTCGCCCTTTTCTTCTTTTTTCTCTTTAGTCGCTACTAATATCCCACTGCGAGAACCATCTCTATAAACAGTAATTCCTTTCAATCCTTTTTTCCAGGATTCTATATAAATATCTCCAACCAAATCAACTGACACATCTGAGGCCAAATTTATTGTGGAGCTAATAGAATGTGTTGTGTATTTTTGAACCAAAGCTTGCATTTCAACACGTTTTTTCCAATCTATTTCGGGAGCAGTCGCACCTGCATACGGACTTTCATTTATATCCGTTTTACCGGATACATCCATCCATTTTTCCAGTTTTTTATGATAGACGGTAAATTCCTGAAAGGCATCACCTAAATCGTCAACAAAATCTACTTTCGAATGTTCATCACTTCCATTTACTTTTCTACGGCGTACATATGACAGTAAAAAAACCGGTTCAATACCTGAAGAAACCTGTGCTAACATACTTAATGAACCTGTGGGAGCTACGGTGCTTATAGAAATATTTCTACGCCCATTATTCATCATTCTATCATACATATCAGGAAATTCTTGTTGTATCATCTGAACAAATTCAGAAGTCTCTTCAATATTTCTATTAAATGCTTCAAAAGAACCTCGGGTTATTGCCATATCTATACTGCAGTCAAATTCAGCAGTAAATTTGGTCTTCATTATTTCATCAACTACACTTAAAGCTTCATCAGTATCAAACTTAATTCCTAAAGCAGCAATAGCGTCTGCCAAAGCAGTAAAACCTAAACCTGTTCGCCTTCCTTTTTTACCAGTTTCTCGCAATAATTTCCAAGTTTCTTTTTCAGTACGTTTAATATGTTTTGGTTCAGGGTCAGCTTCAATTTTTGCAAGAATTTTATCAACGGCTTCCAATTCCAAATCGACCAAATCATCCATCAACCGTTGTGATTCGTAAGTTACTTCATAGAATTTTTTAAAATTAAAAGTCGCTTTTTCAGTATAAGGGTCTTCTACAAAACTGTATAAATTAATAGCTATCAATCTACAGCTATCTCCTCCTTGCATCGCTATTTCAGAGCACGGGTTGGTTGAGCTATTTTTAAACTCCGGATATACCGATGATGTTGAATAATGATGTTGTCTATCCCAAAAAATGAGACCTGGTTCTGCCGTATTATGTGCACACTCTATGACTTTTTGCCACAATGCATTTGCATCGATCTCTTTGGTAACTATTGGCTCTTTACTTTCAACAGGCCATTGCAAAGTAAACTTTGAATTGGTAACAACCGCATTCATAAATGCATCAGACAACCTTATTGAAATATTGGCTCCCGTAACTTTAGTAAGATCTTGTTTAATTGTAATAAAATCTTCAATATCAGGATGTGCAATATCCATGGTTATCATTAATGCTCCTCGACGGCCATTTTGGGCTACTTCTCTGGTTGTATTAGAAAAGCGATTCATAAAAGATACTGCTCCAGTTGTACTTCCGGCAGCATTAGAAACTCTTGCATCTTTAGGGCGTAATTCTGATAAATCTACGCCAACTCCACATCTTCTTTTAAATAATTGCGCTAATTGCTGATCGGTATAACAAACGCCTCCATATGAATCTAAAACAGAAGGAACAACGATACAGTTTGATAATGATGCTATTACCTGATGATTGCCCAAACCATACATGACACTGCCTTGTGGAATAACATATTTAAAATCTTTGAATAATTGATATATTCTATCAGTAGTTAATGGCTTTCTTTTCTTTCCGTAAGGTGATAAATTATTGGTATTACTTTCTTTTTGGATATAATTTGTTTCTATTCTTCCAAATTCTTCTGACATGCGTTTATGCATTTCATCGGGTGTCCTCTCTAAATACCCTTCTTTTGAATCTTTCAAACAATATTTGTTTATCCAGGTAGTGGCAGCTAATTCATCTCCGTTAAAGTAGTCAAGTGAAGTTTTTAATACGTTTTCGTAGGTGTAGGTTTTATTTTTTATAGCATCTCCAATCATTAGTCATTTTATTTTTAGAAAGAATAGAACAAAAATAAGGGACAAAAAACTACCTTTTTAAGGTTTCTTTTATTTTTAATAACAAGTTGAGGTTGAAAACTTTTTTTGATATTTTTATTCTTTCTTTCTGATGTTTTTGTAATTTATCAGAATGATTCTTAATATTGTTTTAATGACTCTAAAGGCGCTATTATTAAAATAAAATTAGGGTTAAACTATTTCCAAAACTTTTTATCCTTCATTGAATATGCATCTAATAATACTTCAATGAGAATATTATCATCTATCTCATCTAATGTTTTATAGCGCAATGATTTCATCACTTTCCTTTTAGCAGTCGTCATATATTCTACATTGACAGTTAAGTGTGCAGCGTTCCAAAATCCTACATCGATATAATCCTTATTTTTTGGCACGTTTAAATAGCAACAAGGGGAACCTTCTACATAATAAAAAGGAACCTTCCATTTGAATTTTAAATCTGCTTCGGGTATTGTGTTTTCAATGATAACCTGTAAATGCAATAACATCGAACGAAAGGGTTCTGGTTGGTTTAAGATATACTCTTCTGCTGGATTCATACATCAAATTTAAAAAAAGTTGTGCAATTCAATATTTTATTTAACTTTGCAATTCAAAGTACTTTTATTATGAGCGAAAAAAATTATCTAAAAGACATTTCTGATATTAAAGATATTATGAATAAATCTACGAGATTCCTTTCTTTGAGTGGGATGTCTGGAATTTTAGCAGGAATATATGCCATGGTAGGCGCTTATATTGGGCATTTTCTATTTAGTGGTTACGGCGGCTATGGTGAAGGTTCAAACATGATGCCTCTAGGTATTTTAGAACTCATAGCGCTAGTTGTTGCCCTTGTGGTTGCTTTGTTATCAGTAATTACAGCGTTTATTTTAACCAAAAGAAAAGCTAAAAAGAATAATGAAAAAATTTGGACACCAGTTTCTAAGCAGTTGCTCTTTAACTTTATGGTTCCACTTATAACAGGTGGTATTTTTGTCATATTATTAATGAGCAGAGGGTACTATGGCCTAATTGCTCCTGCAACACTCATCTTTTATGGTCTAGCGCTCATAAGTGCTAGTAAGTACACTTTAAGTTGGGTGAAATACCTCGGTTTATTAGAAATTGTATTAGGATTACTATCATTTGTGTTTTTTGGAAATGGATTGCTCTTTTGGGCACTCGGCTTTGGTGTATTACATATTATATATGGAGCCCTTATGCACTTTAAATTAGAAAAGTAATGAAATCAATTATTGATAATATAAATAAAGTATTTGACCACAGGGTTCGACTTGGTATTATGTCGGCTTTAATGGTCAATGAATATATTGATTTTAACACCTTAAAGGAACTATTAGGGATCACAGATGGTAATTTAGCAAGTCATTTAAAAACGTTAGAAAAAAAACAATACATTAAAATTATGAAGACATTCATCGGTAAAAAACCAAACACCAAGTATAGTAGTACCAAACTAGGTACTTTAGAGTTTAAAAAACATATCAACGCACTTGAGCGTATCATTAAAAATCAGCATTAAAATTTTTTATATATACACTTTGATTTTCAAAGTACTTTTAAAATTAAAATTATGAAAAAACAAATTATTCTAATTACAACAGCACTACTCTTTAGTC
>RCNE010000641.1_pt1 | contig 18615 bp, 24 predicted proteins | sample 2041361 | NCBI WGS metagenome assembly RCNE01 (sample SAMN09708229, study PRJNA481090) | Marine sediment metagenome, whole genome shotgun sequencing project.
CCGGTTTCGCCCGGACAAAACATCCGCAAACTGGAAAACCAGGATCGCCCTGGGAACCTTTGGAGTTGATCCCATTAAAATACCTGGCGCCAACATCAGGTTGGCGATTATCGGGAACCTGTCAACCCAACAAAAAAACAAGCTAAAACAATGGATAGAGGAATCCGTTGCCTCGGTAACCGCTGTTAATGGCTATCTTCCGCAGGCCAGTCCCCAGGTGCTTGTTGTTGGCATTGGCCCAAGAAACGAAGCTGTAGTTCATGGCCAGGTGTTACGTGGTGGTGGTTTGGCGACGGTGTTTTATGTAGATGAAACCCGCCCACTGGATGAGTTTAGCGGTGACTGGACGGCCACACATGAATTCAGTCATATGCTTATCCCTTATATTTCAACCCGGGATCGCTGGTTATCCGAAGGCCTCGCCTCCTACTACCAAAACGTATTGCGGGCACGGGATGGACGTCTGAGTGAAACCCAGGCCTGGCAAAATCTCTATGAGGGTTTCAAGCGAGGTGAAAACAACACCAATGGCGGTTCACTGGCGCAAGCAACAAGAAACGGTAGACGTTCGACCATGCGGGTGTACTGGAGTGGCGCGGCCTTGATGATGATGGCAGACATCCAACTTCGCCACCAAAGTGACGGCCGTCAGTCTCTCGATACTGCGCTCTTTGCGCTGTCTGACTGCTGTATGGAAAACGGAAAAACCTGGCGCGCACGCGACATGTTTGCGCAGCTTGACAAGCTGACTGGGACAGAAGTTTTCATGGAAATTTATCAGGATCATGTACATACGAATGGCTTTCCGGATTTCCAGCCTATCTGGGAAAATCTCGGTATCCATACACGACACAATCAGGTCGTTCTTTCAGAAGACGCACCGCTGGCCAGCGTACGTGACGCCATCATGGAATAAATTGGGGGCCACATTAATCAGGGCAAAGGGATAGACTCCTCGTCATAGTTACAGCTTCCAAATGGTCAAATTATCGGGTGCTCCAATTTGTCGTTTTTTGGAGCTTGCAAAGCTCGACTGGCTCCTGGTGTACGCAATTCGAGCGCCAACACCAGGCACAACAAACCTGCTGGTACGGCGATACTGGCAAGCCCAAATTTCACAGTTAAAAACCCTGCTATCACACAGCCAAGTGCGAATGCCGCAATCATCATCAAAGGGTTTACGCCGGGTGCCGGTGCCTTCTGTGGACCTGTTTCGATCCGCAAAACGTGCCGATACATGAGGCTCGTGATCGTATTCATAACGGTACCCGTCATCACCGTGGTCATGGGGCCCGCGATAAAACGATGTATCGAATTTTGCATGGCCATGGCGATAACCAAAAGCAAGGTAATCAGCACATCAACATTGCCAAGCCGAATACCTTGTAACTCATGGCTGCCAGTCACGGCCAACGCAGCAGCGACCAGCAACAACAGCGTGATCACCAGCAAAATTCGTTTGACCTTGCGCAACGGTGCAGTGTGCCGACCGGCGACCAGCATCGCAATGGCAACACCGGTTACAAACACTGGCAAGGTCACAATTTTTAGATAGTCATCGCCCTGGATACCCTGCGCCAGGGCAGCCGCAAACAATACGAAGTTTCCGGTTACATGCGCTGAGAAAACGCCCCCCATGTGAATAAACGTGGCGGTGTCGCAAAAGCCTGCAACCAGGGCCAGCAAACTTCGACTGAGCGTACCCAATATACTAAACCGCTGCTGCCAATTGCTGTTCAGCCTGCGCGAGACCCGCATCAAAATCCTGATTCAACGCATCGGCGCTAATCACGGTCACGTCTTTGATTCCAATAAAACCAAGGTAGTGGCGTAACCATGGGGTTAGAAAATCAATTTTCGAGTCGACTTTAGTGCCACCTGAAGCGATTACGACATAAGCTTTTTTATCGTCCAATAAACCCACTGGTCCGGTCTCGGTGTAACGAAAAGTCTCACCTACACGCGCAGCCAGATCGGCCCAGGCTTTGAATGATGCCGGCATTGAGAAGTTATAAATTGGCGTGCCAATTACCAGAACGTCGTTGTTCTTCAGTTCGGATACGATGGTGTCTGACAAGGCGATCGCCTTGCGATGCTCATCGGTGCGCGCGTCGGGTGCGGTGAAATAAGCCGAGATTTTGGCTTCATCGACAAAGGGCAGGCCTTCACTCAGATCACGGTAGGTCACCTGGCCGGAATTTCCGGTCAGGCGGTTTACCATCTGAGCGCTCAGTTTGCGTGTTACCGAATCGCCCTTGCGAGCGCTTGCATCGATATGTAGTATTTTCATTTTCCAGTTCCTATTTCCAGTAAGGGCTTAGTTTTTGTGCTCAATGACGCGCTTGCTCAGGCACGTCGATAATCAGGACATCGGTATCCGTTTCAGCCGCCAGCTTGATGCTGGACACATCACGAATCTCGGCACCATCGCCCTGCTTGAGAGTATGATCATCAAGCTTAATCGTGCCTTTGGATATCAATAAATAGGCCTGGTGCTTGATTGAATGCTCGATCTTGCTGCCGGCATTGATACGTCCTGCGTGAATGGTTGCGTCCTGGTGAATCTGCAAGGGCGCACGACCATCACCTGAGACAAGTAATGTCAGGCCACCTTCCGTTTCTTCAGTTGGAAACTCCTTGGCATCCCAACGTGGCCCGACCCCTGTTTTGTTCGGCTCAATCCAAATCTGATACAGGTTGGTGTCTTCGCTCTCGAGATTAAACTCGGAGTGGAAGATACCCGTACCCGCACTCATCACCTGCACATCGCCGGCCTCGGTACGACCCACATTGCCACGGCTGTCCCGATGCGTGATCGCACCTTTACGGACATAGGTAATGATCTCCATGTCTTTATGTGGATGCGTATCAAAACCTGCGCCTGCCTTGATGATGTCATCGTTGATAACCCGCAAGGCTCCAAATGCCATGCGTTCGGGGTTATGGTAGTTAGCAAAACTAAAGTGATGGCGCGCGTTCAACCAACCGTGGTTGGCATGACCGAGTTGCTCATATGCATACGTTTTAATCATAATGTGCTCCAGAAAAAGTGTGTTAATAGATTCATGCGCACATCATACTTATATTCCATTGGTTTAGAATACAGCAATAAACTACTATACTAGTTCCATTTAGTTACTAATTATCTCAAGGTCAACCGCATGGACCCCATCTCAAAAATCGCGATTTTTGTTCAAGTCGCGCGGCTACAAAGCTTTGCTGCGGCCGGTCGGGAGCTTGGCATGAGTGGCCCGGCGGTTAGCAAGCAAATACAAGCCCTGGAAGATCGGCTAGGCGTGCGTCTGTTAAACCGAACCACGCGCTCGGTAACGCTTACCGAAGAAGGTGCGTTATACCTGGATCGTGCTGCAAAGGCCCTGGAAGACTTGCAGGAAGCCGAACGGCGCATCCAGGAACTAAAAGACTGCCCAACCGGCAAACTTAAAATCAATGCACCCATGTCATTTGGCAATCAATACCTGGTCGGTCCAATCGCACAATTTGCGCAGCAATACCCCGACGTCAAACTGGAAGTTGATTTTGATGACCGCTGGGTCGATGTGATCGCCGAAGGCTATGATGTGGTGGTGCGGATCGGAGCGCTCGAAGATTCCAGTCTGATCGCTCGCAAGTTGGCGAGTTGCCCAATTATCCTTTGTGCGTCACCCGCTTATAGGACCCGGCACGGCTTGCCAGACCAGCCTTCGCAACTACCCGACTTTCCGGCGATTATCTACAGTCAACACGGGCAATCCGAAGAGTGGCGGTACCAGGCATCAAATGGCAGCCGTGGCTCGGTACGCCTCAATCGCAACTTTGCCGGCAACAGTGCCGAGATGCAATTGGAGGCCTGTCTGCAAGGTCTGGGGATCGCCCTGCTACCCGCCTTCGTTGCCAGTGAACACCTGGATTCAGGCGCATTGCTGCGGGTACTTCCAGCATTCGAAACCTTTCCGCAGCGTGGTATCTACGCCTTGTTTCCGCAAAATCGGCACCTGGCAACCAGAGTTCGGCTATTTGTCGACTGGCTCAGTGAATGCGGGGCGGGGTTTTCCTGGCAGAAATAAACGGGGTCAGAGTCATGGATGCCCGGGCCTTTGCGTTGTCAACCGGGCCACAGCCAGGCGAATGATCCCGCAACCACCAAACCATAAATCAATGCATCCACCAGGTATTTTATGGTTGTGGACCAGGGGTGTCCGTACCAGATACTCATCGGAATATTGGACCAGCCAAACGCCAGAAAGCCGACGGTGGAGACAAAGCGAAACACGACCAGGTAATCTGCACCCGCTGTGAGTACCTGCGTGGCGCAGTACGCAATCAATATGCAGCCAACCAGGAAAAAACTGATCTGCTGCGGCATCAGAATCGCCATGTTCGGCAGGCCGTTTGGAAACACGGTAAGAATAGCGACAGGTCCTTTTTTGAATTTTTCCTGGACCTCCGGATTGTTCATTTCGGACATGTCGGTGCAGTAGGGAAGCGTGTGAATCCCAAGAGTTGGCGAACCGTTTCTTACGGCCGTCATGACTTCTTCCTCATTCGATAACGCTTGATAATCGGAATTGTGATACTTGATGACCACATGAATGATGGCGCTTGCGATCCATGCCAGAACCGTACCGAGGAGGATTGGCATCCATAATTGTAAAAGAGAAACACTCACTTGACTCTCCCGTTATTGTGTTTCTTTAGTATAGGATTCTTTTATCCATACCGCAGACTGACGTTGACGTGGTCGGGCTTTCGACGGTGCGTAACAAGTTACGCACCCTACGGTAAGCGGTTTCGGTTGTATCTGTAGGGTGGGTAACTTGTTACCCACCAACCGGTTTTAACGAAAATTTATGGATGTCCGGGTCTTTGGGGCCTTTGCGATATGGGCCAACATCTCATAAACCGGCAATATAGAGGTTATTTTGCGATACACTCTGAATTATGAATACTGAACAAATGGTCGCAGAGTTATTTGATGTCTTTGACGTTAACCAGGACGGTGTAATTTCCAGGGGCGAGTTTATTGCCCTGGCGGAGAGCCTGTTGCATGAAAAGGGGCTTAACTTTAGCAGCAATATATTCAAGGAGTTCGATGCGAATCACGATAATGCCATATCCAGGGAAGAGTTGATTGATCTGGTTATCGAACTTGCTTTGTAGAGCGATCAGCACACTCAAAACCCCATTCAGTGGGGCTAAACCCTCCCCATGACACCCCTTACTCAGAAATTTCTAGACAGTTGCCCCATCGAGCGCGGTTTTCGCATGCGTGGGCTTGAGATGACCCGTCTGGAAGTCTTTATCGATGCCGCTTTCGCATTCGCCGTAACCATGCTGGTGATTTCCTTCGATTCTATTCCCCGCTCATACGATGAAGTGATGTTGGCTATTAAGAATATTCCGGCCTTTATTATCGCGGTCGCCCAGCTGATATGGATATGGCATACGCACAATGTCTGGAGCAGGCGTTTTGGTCTGGATACGACCTATACCGTGTTTATCAGTGCAGCCTTGCTCACCGTCATGTTGATTTATGTTTATCCCATGCGGATTATGGCCGGAGGTATGTTTTCCTGGCTTACCGGTGATTATTTGCCGTCAAACTTCAGGCAAATCAGTTTGGATCAATTAAGGGATATGTTTATCTTCCTGGGTATCGGCTTCTTAGCGCTCTCCCTGGTTTTTGTGCAAATGTACCGCTATGCCGCGAGCCTGAAAGATGAACTATTGTTGAGTGATTTCGAGTTGTTTGAATCCAGAACCCGGGTAATCATGTGGTCAGGTGCCGCAGTTATTGGGCTGATCTGTGTCTGTTTGGCCATTATCCTGCCAACTAAGTTTGTACCGTTTTCCGGGTTTTCACTTTTTTTTCTGACTATCTGGTTTCCACTGGTACGTACAAAACGGCGAAAATCTGCACCAGACGCCTGAAGAAAAAGTGGACCTAAAGGGTTGCCAGGCAGTTGAACGAGACCTATGGGGTCAGAGTCAAGTGCCAGAGTAGACCAAAATCCGCTCTGGCACTTGACTCTGACCTCATTAATTCTGCCCCATTGATTCCAGCAATACCGCACCTGGGCCGTCTTTTGCCAACTTGTCATCGGCGTTATAAATGGGGCATTTTGTCATCGACAAACAACCGCAGCCAATGCATCCGGTCAAGGAGTCTCTCAGTTTTTCAAGGTAGGCAATTCTTGCATCAAGATCCTTGCGCCAGTGGCGGGCAAGAACTTCCCAGTCCTTTGTGTCGGGTGTCCGGTTTTCAGGTAAAGCCGACAAGGCTTTTTTGATTTCTTCCAGGCTTACCCCGACTTTTTGTGCAGCCTTGATCACCGAGACCCTGCGTAAGACATCTTTTTGGTAACGCCGTTGATTGCCTTGATTGCGCCAACTGGATATCAGGCCCTTTTCTTCATAGAAATGCAGGGTAGAAATCTTCACTCCACATCGTTCGGCAACTTTACCTACGCTCCAACCCGCATTTGTAGACATCTATCTCTCCTTTCCTGTTAAAGATCACATTGTTGAAAAAAGCGCTTGACCTCAACTTAACTTGAGGTTTTATAGTACACGCAAATAAAGTCAACATTCAGGAGCATGACATGCATTTGGAACACTTGAACCTGGTCGTAAAAGACATTTCTGCAGCACTCAAATTTTATAAAGCGGCTTTTCCACACTGGCGAATAAGAAGCCGGGGTCAGGCCGAATGGTACGGCGTCGAAAGAAGCTGGGTCCATTTTGGCGATGATTACCAATATCTCACTTTTAACGATGATGGCAGCGGCGAAAACCGGGATCTTTCCGGTCATCAACCCGGCATGGCACATTTCGCCTATGTGACAGACAATTTGCAGGCTGTCATCGATCGTCTTGAGACTGCAGGCTTCAAAGTTGCAAAACCCGGCGCCGACAATCGTTTCAGAAAGAATGTGTACTTCATCGACCCCGATGGGTTTGAGATGGAATTTGTGGAATACCTGAGTGATTTACCAACGGAACGCAACTCGGACGAATGAAGGGCTTTTGCGAGAAAGGGGACCCTATTCCCCGTGTTCTTACTGAAATCGCTTGTATTAGTTGCGGGAACAGCGTATGGTGCGCCGGTCTGTTGGATACTCGCCTCGCAATAGTGCCTGGCCGGATTCAGACAGACTACAGATTGATTGCCCCCTCACTAAGTCTTCACAGTTGTTCAGCTTCGGTTCCTCCTGTTATTGATTCTTTTGATGTTCGTGGTTAGTCCGTATTTTTTCATATGATTCAAAGGAATATTAAAATGAATACAGGTACAGTTAAGTGGTTTAATGACGCAAAAGGTTTCGGATTCATCACGCCAGAAAGTGGCGAAAAAGATGTGTTCGTACATTTTTCATCTATCCAGGCCGGCGGCTTCAAGTCCCTGGCAGAAGGACAGCGTGTCAGTTTTGACATAACCTCCGGTGACAAGGGTCCACAGGCAACTAACGTTGCTGAAGCCTGAGCGCTAGCGCTCTGATCTACCAGAAGACCCCGCCCAACGGCGGGGGTTTTTTTTCCATGCAAAAGACAATCGTCAATACCGTGGGAAGTCCAAACCCCTAACTGGGTGTCCGAATAAACAGGGTAAGATCAGTCTGCTCCCACTCATTTCTGGTTTTTATAAGCATCCAGGGCAGCCACTAAATCCGTGCCAGACCGGGACAGTTTCGGCACCACTTCACTCATCAGCCTACCCAGGTTGCGCTCGGCGATGATCAGCCCTTCGAAATCTGCCTGCATCACCCGTTCGACGATTTTGCGTTTTTCATCAGCCGTCAGATCGGGGTCTACACGGAACTCCGGCTCGCGTGGGATAAAAGTGTAGATGGCGGCCGAGTAACCGGTAATTCTGTACTCTATACGGCGATGCTCCCTCGAGGTTGCGGCATAATAATCGAGAACCTGTTGCTTCATAGTGCGATCGTCCAGCGCATTGAGTTGGCCGGTATTGGTGATTTCTTCAAAGGTCGCACTCCTGCCAACCACGCCTGCTCCGTACGCCCGCTGCGCCCCGTCGACCAGATTACCCAGAAACTCCGAGATGCCCTCATCAGTCATATCCGGGCTTTTGAGCCACAAACCTGCCTTATTCAGTGCGGTGCTCTTTTCGGCAAGACTTTGCTGCATGTAGCCCCAGCGAACAATGTCCTCATCAACGTCCTGTATCAAGCGATCAATGAACTGCTTTTCCTCCACCAGATCAGATCGATCAATGCGCCATTGCTCCACGGCGAAGGCAATGCTGACGCCCAAAACCACAATCACCAATTCTCCCAGCAGGTAGGGGAAATCCAGTTTCACAAATCGCCAGCGCATACAGCGTCAGTCCTTGGTGGAAAGTAAAACGCGCGCTGGAATGAGGGTGGCTCGGTTCATGGTACTAACCATAAGAGGCGAATGCCGGAACTGGCAAGCACAAAATGAAAAAAGCGGCCGAATTGACCTGACTCCATTTACCGGCCCTTGCTTGACCCATGAGAACGAAACAAGACCCCATCATTTTTAATCCAACCATTACCAGGGTAATTCCTCACCATCGTAATTGAAAAACTTTCCGTTACTTTCAATGCTTAAGTTTTCGATGACCCCAAGCATACCGGAAATGCTTTCGGCTTTGGCCAGTGGTGCGCTTGCACCACCCATGTCAGTTCTTACCCAGCCGGGATGCATTACCACGCAGGTAAATCCCTGTGGCGCAAGCTCGGCACTGATGATTTTGTTGATTTGATTCAGGGCCGTTTTGCTGGTTCGGTACGAGTAAAGACCGCCTGTCGACAACTCAATACTTCCAAGCTGCGAAGTGATACTGACGATGGTTTTCTTTTCCCCTGCCTCGAGATTGGGTAAAAGAGCCTGTGTCACACGCAATGGCCCCAGGCTGTTGACCTGAAAAGAACGCTCCATCGCTTCAAAATCAAGCGTATCCAATGTTGAATCTGCACGATTGAGCATCCCGGCATTGTTAATCAGAATATCGACAGGTACACCGCTGAGCCGCTTTGCCAAAGACGCTACGCTCGCCTGGTCTGCCACATCCAGTTGTTCTACCCGGGCACCGGTGGCTTTCAAATCTGTTGCCTTTTCCGGTTTTCTGGCGGTGCCGATAACCTCGTACCCCATCCCCTGGAGCTGTTTGACAAACTCCAAACCGAGGCCCCGGTTCGCCCCCGTTACCAACACGACACCTTTATCATCGGCGGATGCGGCAAACGGAAGTGAAAGCATGACGGATAACACTGTGGTCAAAACACTTGATACTCTCATGTTGATATTTTTCCTTTACGGGTGACTTAAACGGGAGCCAGTCAAAATTATAGATACCCGCATTCGGCACTGCAACGAAGCGATGGTGACGATATGCTTCTTGGCGGCACAAAATTGACCCGTTGGTAAAGCACATGATTCTCAACTTTTGAGAACCCCTTCAAATAAATTACAACCCTGGGAGACCTCCCCACCCTGATTAAACCCGAACTGCCTGGAGTAGGACTTTGCAACTCACTTTGGAACTAACCGCCCCCAAAGAAACTGTTACAGAGCTTACAAACTACCAGCACCCGCTTGAAAATTTCCGTGATCTCGCCATCGCGCATGAATTAATCGGCAGCGATGATGACATGGGCGCATTACGCAAGGCCTGCCTCTCAAACGGTCTGAGCAAAGCCGACTGGCGATTCCTAAACCGTTGCGGTGAAAGCGCGTACGCGGCAATCATCCCCACGGCCGAAGATGATATACAGCTTTTAGAGACAGCCCTGTTTTATATCCACTGGCAATGCAGTGGCGGGCTAAAAGAACCACTGGCTGAAGAACTCGGCGAGCGTTTCATCTCTTGCATGTACGACGCCTATATTTTGAGCCGAAATATAGACCCGCGTATCGCCAAAGCTGCCAATGATTACTGGAACAAGCTGGCCGACCCGGTGGAACGTAAAGCCTTTGCCCATGAAGAATGGGTGCACGTACTCATCTGGTTACGTGACGAGCAGCCCCGGTTCGATCGCAACCAGTGGCGAGCGGGATGGCAGACAATCCGCCGCAGATATCAGAAATGGAAAATGCTGAACAAAAGCCGGATTGCCTGGAACTCTATCCTGCCGTCATTTGATCAGGATGGTTTACATGTCCAGCCGCTAACCAGTTCCTATGACCTGGCGCAAGAAGGCGGCCGGATGAAGAACTGCGTGGGGATGTATACAAAGGAGTGTATCTCCGGTAATTACCGCCTGTTTTCCATTGCCGATAAATCCAGCGGACGACCACTGGCGACTGCCAGCATCCAGAAAGAGGGCACCTACTGGAAAATTGATCAAATCAAGGGCAAGTTCAATAACACCCCGGAAACCAGGGCCGCAAAGCTCGGCCGGGTCATCCTTGAAAAGTACACACACGAGGAGGAATTGATTGCTAAAAGGAAGTGGATGGAACACAAAGAGTGTATAGAGGAACTGCGCGCTGAACATGAAGTGTATTTGAGCAAACGACAGGATATACCGGAGGAGTTCAGGGATAAATTCAGCCCTGAAGAAGTCAGTTTTCTTGAGCAAAACACCGCATGGTTGAGTGCCCTGGTGTCAGGTGAACTTCAGCCAAATGCCTGTGAGCAAGTGCGGTTTATTGCTGTGGCAAATGGAATTCTTACACCCAGGACAGATACAGAGAAGATCTGGAAGAGATTCCAGCTGTTGTGTAATTCATAAATTTTTGGGGTCAGAGTCAAGTGCCAGAGTGAGTTTCAGCCCACTCTGGCACTTGACTCTGACCCCATTTATCTTTTTTCAGAACGTGGGTACAGTTTCTCCTATCTCCAGATCGCGCATCACCCCTTTTATCTATTCAACAGTAAAAGTAAGCCCTGCACTGGCTGGCAGACGCTTCAACAGGGCATCCCCCATGGCCGAGGCAGGCGTCCAGAATCCACCTTCCACGGGAAGCTCATCAAGCGCAAGGCAAACACCACACTCACCCAGTATTTTCGAGGTCGATCCATATCCCGGATCACGGTCACCCCGCACCTTCACCGTGATTGTCTTGCCGGAATCTACCTTGCCAAGCATGATGAAATTGTAGAACCCCTTTTCCCGTGCATCCTGGTCCGGCCCTTCACCGGGCTTGGGCAAAAACAGCTTTTGCATACCCGCACGAAGCACACCAACTGAGCCGGCCAGCATCAGCGCGCCAAGGCCAATAGTGATCTGCATTGCTTTCAGATAACCGCTTGCCCCCGCCCCGGTCGACATGGCTTCCTGGTAGCTGAATTCGGGGCCATAGGCTGCATTCATCAGCGCGTTGCTGCGCCGCACAATCTTGGTGTTGATACCTGCCATCACAAATGGCGCTGTCCACACATCGAGATCCTTGTCCATTACGGGGCCGCTCTGATCGCGTTTATCCGGTCCTTTGCGGGCATCCGACGGGCACAGGCTGTAGGGGTTTACCAGAATACGAGCCACCTCGCGATCGGCGCGGGCCTCTTCAATGGCATTCATCATGCTAGCAATGGTTCCGCCGCTGGCGCTGCCCTTCATTGCCCTGACCCGCATTTTCACACGACTGCAGGGCTCGCCAAATTTGCGTTGTGCCTCGCGCTGCAGGTAATACACACCGATATCCGAGGGTATGGAATCAAAACCGCAGGCGTGTACAATACGTGCACCGCTCTTGCTGGCCCCTTCCTCATGTTGATCGATCATTTTACGAATCCACTGAGGCTCACCCGCGAGGTCACAATAGTGCGTGCCGTTTTCAACGCAGGCCGCAACCAACTCTGATCCATATTTGGCGTAGGGGCCTACCGTGGTGATGATCACCCGTGTCCGGCTGACCAGCGCCCGCAGCGTATCGGGATCATGACTGTCGGCAGTAATAACGAAAAGGCCACTTGCCGGCTTGCCCATTTCTGTTTTTAGTGCATCAAGCTTAGCCTGGCTACGCCCGGCGATGGCCCAACGCACCGTCTCGTCTACGCCGTAACGCTCCAGTAGATACTCAACAACGAGACGACCGGTAAAGCCGGTTGCGCCCCATACGATAAGGTCCAGGTCTGCTTGTGTTTGATTCATTGTGTCTTGTCCCGCTGTCGCACCCATTCATTCAGAAATTCAGGAACGGGTATAGAGTGCCAGAGTAAACCACTATTACTCACAGATATGGTATCGAATTACCGATTTTCATTCTGTGAGATGTGAATAAAACTTTGTGAGTGGTTAACCATCCAAAACCCTGCGGAATGCCGCATCAACAATCGGCGCTCATCTCGAAATGAAGCTTATCTTTAACAAAGAGGCTGCTTGAGATGGACAGATCGTACACGTAAATCACTTAACCCCTGTATTTTATCGCAGCACCTACACAGACAAGCAGCAAACGCCCATATCAATTCATATCTGCATACTCATATAATCTTACCGAACAGTAAGATAACGTTGATTCTGCGCTTGAGAAACATTATGCTTACCGTACGGTAATAGATGTTAGCAAATAAATGATCATCAAAGACACCAAGAACCTGGGAAAGGCCATACGTCATCAAAGAAAGTCCATTGGTCTGAGCCAGATTAATGCCGCTGGACTATGTGGTGTGGGCGAGCGTTTTCTTTCTGAACTGGAACGGGGAAAGCCAACCGTAGAGTTCGGCAAGGTACTCCAGGTGCTCAACCGCCTGGGATTGCGCATTGTGCTGGAAAACAAATGAGTACGCTTGAAGTATATTTCCGTGACACACATTGTGCCCGGCTTACAGAAAATGCAACCGGCACCCTGCAATTTCAATACCTGGATTCATGGCTCGAACACCACCGTATACCAGTTTCCTTAACCTTGCCGCTGGACAGGGCAAGCTACAGCCATGAGCAAATCACACCCTTGGTAGCCAATCTTCTGCCAGAAGGGGATAATCTTCGCAGCCGCCTGGAGCAGTTGTTGCATGTCGACAAAAAGGATGACTTTGGGTTGCTAAAAGCCATTGGCCGCGAATGCGCAGGCGCCTTGTCGTTCTGGCCTGAGGGGCAGTCACCCAACGATCAAGCTCAGAGTTACTCACGACTTAGCCTCGAAGAATTCCAGGAATGGCGTGAATATGCTCACCAGCAGCCATTTCGGTTTAGAGGCCAAACATTGAGAATGTCACTTGCAGGTGCGCAGGCCAAAACAGCCCTGTATTTTGATCCACTTGACAATGCCTATTTACCCGGGAATGGTGCCCCCACCAGTCATATTCTTAAACCCAATATCCAGGGGTGCCTGCCGGGCACGGTTTATACCGAATACCTGTGCATGGAACTGGCGCGCGCAGTACTGGGTAAGGACGAGGTTCCGCAGGTGGATATCTGGCAAAATTGTTACCGGATACGTCGCTACGACCGCCAAAAAGCATATGCGAACCTGAGACGCCTGCACCAGGAAGATTTCTGCCTGGCACTGGGGCGTCATCCTGCCCAAAAATATGAGTCTGAGCAGCAACCCGAAAAACTGCTGTCCGCTTGCTTTGGCTTACTCGATCAATTGGGTGAACAAGACCTGGTGGCAGCACCGGTCCTGGAACGGCAGCGATTGCTCAACCAGGTGGTCGTGAACGTATTGTTGCACAACCCGGATGCGCACCTGAAAAATTACGCCCTGTTGCTGCGCGATAACGGCAAGATTCAGGTAAGCCCCATGTACGACGCCCTGTGCACCTATGGCCTGAACTTTTCAGCCACCGATGTCGCAAGGGCGCAAGGCGCTGGCCCGGCCGCACATACCCGCAACCTGAGTCTGTGGATAGGTGGCGCCAATGCGATCGACCAGATCAGCCAGCAAGACTGGGCGCAATTTGCCATTGAATGTGGATTTACCGCAGCTTTTGTCAGGCGGAGAGTAATTGACTTGGCAGAAGCACTGCGCGATGCACTTGAAAGTACCATTGGAACAATCATTGAACAGCACCCGCTTGCTGAGCCTGCGGCCAATGCCGTGCGAGAGGGGGTTACCCAACAAATCAACATGATACTGACGAGCTCAAAAAGACCATAAAAGACGTTTTTGAACCACTGAGTGGCGATGAACTGGACTGGCTGGCAAACCCTGACTTAGCCAGAAAATAGCTGCACGATAATTAATACCATACCTGCCAAACCACCAAAATAGGCCAGGGATCGCAGAACTTTAACGCCGGCAACATATAGCACCGCGTAGGCCAGACGACTGACCAAAAAGATCTCTGCACCCAGAGTGCTGAAATGTTGCGTGTTCTGGTTGCAGCTAGCGGAATATGGAAGTAACTGCGATAACTGTGTTGGTTGAAGTGAAAGTCGTGAATCTGGTCAATATCCGTAGGGTGGGTAACTTGTTACCCACCAATCAACACCCAGGCAATCCCCGGAATGAATAAGATCAGAGTCAAGTGCCAGAGAGGGTTTCAGCTTACACGGGCGCCTGACCCTGACCTCATTTAGCATCCCATTTATCGTGCATTCTTGACATTTCATGATGTTTCATGAAATATGCAGTAATGAAACAAAAAAAATTCGCAACGCAAATTGAAGAGGCCACACTTGAAGATCTCCGCGCCTATGCCAAGAGCACGGGGAGGAGCATTTCCGGTGTGGTCACAGAGGCGGTTAGCCAGTACCTGAAAAGGGCCAGTGTCCGTCCGGCTTTCCGCGACGCCATGAGTGAGGTGCTTGAAGATCACGCCGAGTTATTGAACAGACTGGCCAAGTAGTGGAACAGCCGGTTTTATACCTCACCCTTCAAGAAACCCTCGAGCTACATGAACAACTGATACTTCGTTTTGGCGGCCCGGCGGGAGTGCGTGACATGGGCCTGTTGGAGAGCGCTTTGATCAGACCGCAGACGGGTTACTACGAGACCCTGTCGATGCAGGCAGCGGCGCTGCTTCAGAGTCTTTGCCAGAACCATTGCTTTGTAGATGGGAATAAACGTGTCGCATTTGCGGCCACCGCAATCTTTTTACGAATGAACGGCTATCGTTTGAGTGTTAAAGCTGACGACGGCGAGACATTTTTAGTCAATCATGTTATCCAGAAGAGAATGGCAATCGAGGACATAACGACCTGGCTTGAAGACAGGATGAAAAAGGTTGATCAGGGCTAAAGGCGCGGCGATCCTCACCAATACTCAAAACATATTCGCCCCCCCACTCGATAAGCTCACTTTTTCTTCAATTCACGAATATATACAACTTTCTGCCTCGCGCTGCCCCCCTCTCTCACCTCGCATTTAAAAAGCTTCGTTGCAGTCACCAGCGTGCTGAGCTTTCCATACCCGTAATTACGCGGGTCAAACTCAGGGGATTGCTTCGCGATTCTATTACCCACAGTACCAAGAGCGGCCCAGCCACTGTCATCAGATGCATCTTCCACCGCATTACGTAACAGCTTGACCAATTTCGTATCCTGTTTCAATTGAGCGCTGGATTTTTGAGTGATGGCTTTGCTTTCATCGGTCTTCGCCCGCAAGACTTCCGTATATATGAACTTGTCACAGGCAGACACAAAAGGGGATGGAGTTTTTTGTTCACCAAAGCCATAAACCACTAAGCCCGACTCCCTGATCCTTGATGCCAGCCTGGTAAAATCACTATCACTCGAGACCAGGCAGAAGCCGCCGAAGTTGCCCGTGTACAACAGGTCCATGGCGTCAATGATCATGGCACTGTCGGTCGCATTCTTACCCGTGGTGTAAGCAAATTGCTGGATAGGTTGAACAGAGTGCATCAGCAGCACTTCTTTCCAGCCTTTCAGGCGTGGTCCGGTCCAGTCGCCGTAGATCCTTTTGACGCTGGCTGTTCCGTAGTTGGCAATTTCAATCAGCAAGCCGTCGACGATGCTCGGTTGGGCGTTATCAGCATCGATCAGTACAGCTAATTTGTCGGTGTTTTCCATGGTGTTCTCGGTTGATCGTTGGGGTTAGGTAGAAATCAGTCCCATTATTTACCAATATGAATGGCCAGCATAATCATTAACTCAAAAACATTATTCAGCCGGACACCAATTCGCACTGGTTCTTTGGGTTTTGTGATGGAGATAGCATGTTTAAGTGTAGCCACCTTTTGGTACGCGTTTTCGAAAACACGCTGGGTGTCCCAGCCATGATATTTTTTTAACACTGGTTTGTTCTTGGTGCTTTTTTGACCGATCTTGGAGCGCTTCAGAGAGTTAAAATTTAATCCTTCCGCCAAAGCATGGCGAAACGCATCTTCTTTGAGTTTTGGGATTAATTCTTTTGGGTCTGCATCACTTTCGACGTACAAACGTATGAGCTCGATGTTTTCTTGCAATTCCATTGCCACCGTTCTCTTTAAACCACGATTTCCCGCAATCCATGTGTACAGGGAAGAGGCAACTTTCTCGGTCGTACCAACGGCGGCAAAGGCATCTTTTGGTTGCATATTAAATAGTCTTTAGTTTGTTTTTGAGTGGTTACGAAAGTTCAGACGCCTACAGCCGGCTCTTACCCCAGGTATTTCAACCGGTCATTTGCCAGTGGCCCTGCGGATATCATGGATCATCGCAAGCACTTTCCACTCTTCGGTGGGGAAGCGTACTTCGCCATTCTCTGCGCCATAGGAATTTTTCAATTGTTGAGCGAGCTCGTGGTTCAAGTCAAACACACCGATACCATGCATTGCCCAGGATTCGAATATTCGATTCTCAATGCAGCTAAAGCTGATCAACTGAACTTCATCGTGTCTTGGATCCTGGACGATCGAAGAATAAAGCTTGTTCACGTCCTCGAATGAGCCTTCAAGAAGCTGAAGGAAGTGCGCCTTGGTAGCCAAAAGCACCCCGGATACGCCAATTTCCTTGTTACCTTTCTGGCTGGATTCAAGTATCGAGCTCACCAGTTCCAAGTCAATCGTACTTTTTGAATGGCTTTTGTAAATAAGACGGTACATGGCAACACTCTTTTGGGGGCTTGCCAAAAATAATACCGCAGTTACTTCGAGTTATCTATGCATCCAGTAAAGCCTGGATTTCAAAGCCGGAGGCGCCACAGACATTGATGTTGTCATCACACGGCGCTGATAACCTGCAAAATGCGCTCAACACTCTTCCACTTACCAGTGGTAGAAAACACGGCGCGCCAGCGGGCGATTTGCCTATCAAGGTTTACCGTTGCCATCAAGGCGATACTCATCAGCAGAATAATAATCACAATTTTACACTCACACGTTTATGGATTTATCCACTCGCCATCCCAACGATTTTCTTTCCAGTCAAAACGAGCACGAAGATGACCTGCTGCTCGCAAATAAAGCCAATCAATTGCGAATACCTGGCATGAGATAACTGCGAAATTATCAAACCCGTCATCTACTGCAGGTGTCTTTCCATCACCAACCGGCAAAACCGCACCGGATGCCTGGGGTGTCAGGTAACAAAGACGGCTGTTTGACGATGACTTCTCCCAACGTGTCTGCGCAATGCTATCGGCGTGGTGCAAACTGACTTGTCCGTAGAGTCGCAGCTGAACCCTTGCTTTTCGGTCATAAAATAGCCAGGCGACCTGCGGGATTTTCTCCAGTGCAAAAACCTTTGGAGAGCGTACATCTGTGTGACACAAAAGTAATCGCTGCTCCTCTACCACCTGCCGTAACACAACCGTTCGCAAATCCGGATCGTCACCATTGGTCGTCGCGAGCACCGGCGTATGAAACGGATGAGCGCCGTGTTCAACGCCCTCACGCAAGCATGACCAGACGTCATTGAGCACCTGCTGATGTGTATATTCGGATTGGTTGGGCATTTAATTCACCAATTTGGATTTATTTATACAATGCAATAGCAATTTCATGGATATTATTATACATATATTATACAATAAACTCGACGAAGTGAGATTTTATCGTAAATGACTGCATATCAAACACATTTACAGCATCTGTAATACAAAGGAGTTCAGCAAAATGAGTAAAACCAAGTTAGCACGTCGCGACTTTATCCGCACAACACTGGCCGTAGGCACCGCTCTTCCGCTCGGTGCGATCCCGTTTGTTCTTAAAGCAGACAACCATCGTCTCACCGAAGACAATGGAACTGCCATGGCCATGGGATACAAGCATGACGCCACTACGGTCGATCCGGCAAAATATCCGAGAAGGGCTGGAGATGCTGGAAGTCAGCAATTTTGCCACAACTGCCAGTTATACAAGGCAGTAGACGAAGAAGGCTGGGGCGGTTGCGCTATTTTTCCGGCCAAGCAAGTGAATGCCAAAGGCTGGTGTAACGCCTGGGTGAAGGCTTCGTAATAAATATTATCGGGATTGGAGTCAATTGCCCGGGCACCAGCCTGGCAACTGACTTTGGCCCTAACCATTTCTAAGAGTTACGCACCCAGTAGGGAATACTTCTTTTGGTCCATTTCGCGAATGACATTTTCTCTCCCGAGTAAAATTGCCTGTAGGCTTTGATTGGATCTCCAGGAACCTTATATATGTCGGGCATGGCCTGGGCGAATTCAGTGAGACCCCGGCTTTTATAGTCATACCCGGCAATTTGACGCAGCACTGAAATCGACTTGTGATCAACATCTTTTTCAAATCTGAAACAGTACTCGTTATTGAGTGTGATTGTGAGGTCTTTAAGCCAG
>RCNE010000642.1_pt1 | contig 18597 bp, 17 predicted proteins | sample 2041361 | NCBI WGS metagenome assembly RCNE01 (sample SAMN09708229, study PRJNA481090) | Marine sediment metagenome, whole genome shotgun sequencing project.
CTGATCTACTGATCTACTGATCTACTGATCTACTGATCTACTGATCTACTGATCTACTCGTCTACCCCTTGAGCGGAATCCTCAGCACCAACGCGTCATCCTCTACCGCCCACTCGGCTCGGCCGACGAGGGAGTAGTCCATGTAGTCGTTCTCGGCGCTGTCGATCCAGACCCGTCTGGCTTCGCCCTCGAGCGGTGGAATCCCTCGTTCCTTCACGGCTTTCGCACGGTCCCGGAACCGGGCCAGGAAGTCGTCGACGTTCAATTGAGCCATGGGATCTCCTCGTTGTCTGCGTCCGCAGCGTACCCGACCGACAGCCGTCGGTGGGGATCCGAACGAGCACCCCGGCTACCCTTCGCTCATGCTCGATCGCCGTCTTCTCATCGTCTCCGGCAAGGGTGGGGTCGGCAAGTCTGCCGTCTCGGCGGCCCTTGGCATTCTCGCTGCCCGTCGGGGGAAACGAGTTCTTGTTCTCGCGATGATCCAACCCAGTGGTCTCGCAGCTCACCTCGGAATCGACGCTCTCAGCTACGAGCCAACCCGCATACGGCCTGGACTGTTCGGCGCGGCGGTCGATCGTTCTCACGCACTCGAGGAGTATCTCGGCCTCCAGCTCCATGTACCCCGCTCGCTCCCAATGAGGCAACTCTCCGGCGCTCTCAGTGTTCTTGCGGACACTGCACCGGGGATTCGAGAGATCGTCACCATCGGCAAGCCGATCTTCGAGGTTCTCCGCGGCGAGTGGGACCTCGTCATCGCAGACGCTCCCCCACTCGGCCAGCTCCAGTCCTATCTCTCGGCGCCACAGACCATCACCGGCCTCGTCCCGACGGGAGCCGTGCGGGAACAGGCGTCCCGTCTTGAGTCCGCGCTCTCGGATCCGGCAACCAGCGGACTCCTCCTCGTCACCACCCCAGAAGAACTCGCGGTTCTCGAGACGAGAGAGGCGATCGCCGGGATCGACGCTGAACGACAGATCTTGATCGCCGGCGTGGTCGCAAACCGGGTTCTCGAATCGCTGGAGGTCACAGCCGACGCCGTCGCCTCCGCGCCGGATGGCCCCGCGCGGGCCGCCGGCCTTCTCCACACCGGATTGGTCGAATCACAGGCCGTGTGGCTCGACTCGATTCCGGACGATCAGCGGCTTCCGTTCCTCTTCGGCTTCCACACGCCGGCGGAGGTCTCCGAACGGCTCGCCGAGATTTGCGAGTCATTCGCATGACACGCCAGACCACCACGGTGATCGTCACCGGGGCCGGAGGAGTTGGCAAGACAACGATCTCGGCTGCCGTCGCCATACGCCTCGCGGGCCCCGATCGGCGTACCGTCGTCATGACCGTGGATCCTGCACGCCGTCTCGCGGATGCCCTCGACCTGCACTCTCTGGCAAATGAGCCCGCACCCGTCCCGGGCGTCACCGGCTTGTGGGCGTCGACTCTGGATGCGTCGGCATCGTGGGAAGGAGTCGTTCATCGATACAGCGCCCCCGACGTCGGCGAGCGTCTCCTCAAGAACCACTACTTCAGAGCGATTGCCGATCGTTTCCCCGCCGCCCAGTCCTTTGCAGCAGCCGAAGCGATGTCGATGATGATCGAGTCGGGTCATTGGGATGCGATCGTCGTGGACACCCCACCATCGGCGGGTGGGCTCGACTTCTTCCTCGCTCCCTCCCAGACCGCAGAACTCATCGGCGGGAAGCTTCTCAGATGGCTCACGGGGTCCCAACTTCCTGGCCGGCGCTTCCTCTACCGATTCACCGGTCGGCCGATCCTCAAGATCGCAGATGCGCTCCTTGGCGGCCCCCTTCTCGAGGACGTCGCTGAGTTCCTGCTTGATCTCCGAACCATGTACGACCAACTCGCGGCACGCGCCGAGACCATCAAGCGGCATCAGCAGCGAGCAACGACCATTGTTGCGACAACGGCGGATCCGGCTCCTGTGGCTGAAGTGCTTCGGTTCTTCGAAGATCTGACGGAGGTCTCGGTCGAGCCTGCTGCCGTGATACTGAATCGTGCGCTGCCCCTGGAGTGGACTGCCGCCTCCCGGCAGCCGATCCGGGGTATCCCGGATGCCGAGCTGCGAGCCGTTCTCAAGGCGAATCTGGTCAGATGGGGTGGGGAAGCTCGTCGTCAGGCCACCTCGATGGAGGGCATCGCGGACCGCTACGGTGTTCCGCTCGTCACGGTGCCGTGGGTCGCGGAATCTCCCACCACCGTCGACGGTCTCGAAGCGTTGATCGCAGACGTCGATGGTCTCGACGCTCTGCTCTGAAACCGGTTGCTACATCACCACGGACGGGCCGAGGAGTTCCCGCAGTTCGGCGAACAGCGCCGATCTCGGCTCCACCCTGTGTTCGGAGCCGAGTTCGATGACCCGCTCGCCTGAATCCGACGTCATGTGGAGAAAGACGCCCGAGTTCCCCGGATGATTGGAGAGCACACCTCGCAGCTGTTCAACCGTTGAGCGTGACATTCGGGTCGCAGGCACCCGCAACCGCACGGTCGCCTCTACCTCAAGCCGCGGTTCTCGAACCTGCTGGGCGATCATCTTGACGTCGTCACCACGGTGATCGACACGACCGGTTATGACGAGAACCGCATCCTCGCGGATCATCGGTCCGAATTCGGAAACCGTCCGCGGGAAGCACACGACTTCGACGGAGCCTTGAAGATCCTCGAAGTTGAAGAAGTACATCGGGTCACCGGCTTTGGTATACCGGGTGTTGATCGACCCGACCACCCCTCCGATCGTGGCAGTGGACTTGTCCTCCATCTCCCACATGCCGGGCATCGAAGTCGAGCACATGGCTGCCAGCATCTGCTCGACACCAAGGAGCGGATGGTCGGAAACGTAGAGACCCAACATCTCCTTCTCGAATGCGAGCTTCACCTTCTTCCCCCACTCAATATCAGGAACGGTGAGCCCCTCTGATTGCATCGAGTCGTCGGCTCCACCGAACAGGCTGTACTGCCCCATGTCCTCGGCTCGGCGTCGGGCGATCGTCGCGTCGAGTGTGTCATGTGCGACCTCGAAAAGCCCCAGCCGTTTGTGACCGAGCGAGTCGAATGCGCCGGCCTTGACCAGCGACTCAATCGTGCGTTTGTTCAGGACACTGACGTCGACCCGGTCGACGAAGTCACCGAAGTCCTCGAAGAGACCATGTGCCTCCCGTTCCTCGACGATCTGAGCAACGACCGCCTCTCCGACGTTGCGAATGGCGGAGAGACCGAACGCGATCGAGCCGTCCACGCCCACGAAGTCCGACTCGGAGACGTTGACGTCGGGAACGTGAACCGAGATCCCCATGATCCGGCACTCGTGGAGATAGATCGCTGTCTTGTCCTTGTCGCGCTTGACGGCCGTCAGGAGTGCGGCCATGTACTCCGCCGGGTAGTGAACCTTGAGCCATGCCGTCTGGTATGCAACGAGGGCGTACGCTGCAGAGTGGGATTTGTTGAAGCCGTAGCCGGCGAAATGCTCGATGAATCCGAAGAGGTCCTCGCCGAGCTTCTCGGGATGCCCTCGCTCGACACATCCGGCGACGAACTTCTTCTCCTGCTCCTTCATCACGGCGGGGATCTTCTTCCCCATGGCCTTGCGGAGCGCGTCCGCTTCGATCATCGAGAAGCCGGCCATAGTCTGAGCGGTCTGCATGACCTGCTCCTGGAACACCATGATTCCGAAGCTGTCGGAGAGAACATCCTCGAGATCCGGGTGTGGATAGGAGATCGGTGCTTTGCCGTTCTTTCGATCTGCGTACTCGTGGTGCATTCCCGCACCGAGCGGCCCCGGTCGATAGAGAGCGTTAAGAGCAACGAGGTGGTCGAAAACCTCCGGCTTGAGATTGCGCATGAGTGCCCGCATGGGCCCGCCCTCGAACTGAAACACCCCCATCGAGTCGCCGCGCTGGAACATGTCGAAGACGAGCGGGTCATCGAGCGGTATGGCATCGATGTCCGGTCGGATCCCGGTGTTGAGCTCAATCAACTCGAGCGCACGCTCGATGGTCGTGAGATTACGGAGACCGAGGAAGTCCATCTTGAGGAGACCGAGTGCTTCGACGCCGTGCATCTCGTACTGGGTTACGACTTCGGCGTCTGCTCCCTTTCGTTGGATGGGAACGACGTCGGTGAGCGGCACCGGCGAGATCACGACAGCTGCAGCGTGTATCGAGTCTTGTCTCCGCAACCCCTCCAGCCCACGTGCCGTCTCGATCACTTCCCTCGTGATCGCATCGGACTCGTAGAGCTCTCGCAGACCCGCCGCCGCCGTGAAATGGTCCCTCTCAACCTGTTCCCCCTCACGGCCTGGATCCACAAGGCACTGACCCAGCGTCGCATCCTTGCCGAGAATCGATGGGGGCATCAGCTTGGCTGCACGGTCTCCCACACCGTAGGGGTGGCCGAGAACCCTGGCGGCGTCGCGAATCGCTTGCTTCCCTTTGATCGTAGAGAACGTGATGATCTGAGCGACGTGATCTGAGCCGTACCGCTCCGCGCAGTACTGGATCATCTCGCCGCGATATCGCTCGTCGAAATCCATGTCGATGTCCGGCATCTCACGCCGACCCGGATTGAGGAACCGTTCGAAGATCAGCCCGTATGCAATCGGATCGAGTCCTGTGATCTCCAGGCAGTAGGCGACCATCGAACCGGCAGCGCTTCCCCGACCAGGTCCGGTACGAATCCCGCGGGCCTTCGCATGGCGGATCAGATCCCAGACGATCAGGAAGTATGCAGAGAACCCCATCTCAGCGATGACCCGGAGCTCGTACTCGAGCCGCTCCGCGATCTCGTTGTCGAATTCACCGTATCGGCGTCGCGCCCCCTCCATGACGAGATCCCGCAGATAGCCGGTCTCGTCCATGCCTTCCGGTACAGGGAACTGCGGCAACAAGATCCTGCCGAACTCGAGCGGTACGTCAACACGATCTGCGATCAGCAGACTGTTGTCCGTTGCACCCGGATAACGCTCAGACGGGAACCGCTCGCGCATCTCTTTGGCCGTCTTGATGTAGAACTCTTCTGAACCGAACCGGAATCGCTCCTCGTCGCTCTTGTTCGCACCCGTCTGGATGCAGAGCAACACGTCATGTGTGTCAGCCTCGTGTGCGTAGGTGTAGTGGCTGTCATTGGAGGCAAGGAGGGGTGCTCCGATGTCGACGGATATTCGGAGGAGGTCGTCCATGATCCGTTGCTGCCCTGGGATCCCATGATCCTGCACCTCGATGAACCAGTTTTCCTTGCCGAAGATGTCCTGGTACATCGCAGCGGCTTCCACGGCCGCCGCGTAGTCGCGAACCTGTCCGACGTTGCCTTCCTCGTCCGAACCGTCGGGTGCAAGCAGTTGCGGTACGTGGCCGCCGAGGCATCCCGAGGCAGCGATGATCCCCTCGCTGTGTTCGGCGAGCAGTTCCCGGTCCATGCGCGGCTTGTAGTAGAAGCCCTCGAGGTAGGCCCGCGAGGCGAGCTTCATGAGATTGTGGTACCCGACCTCGTTCTCCGCGAGCAGGGTCAGGTGGTAGCGCTTGTCCTCGCGACGGGGCAAGCGATCGAAGCGCGATCCGGGCGTCATATACGCCTCGATGCCGAGAATCGGCTTGATGCCGACGTCGGTCGCTGCCTTGTAGAAGTCGATGACTCCGTAGAGCACGCCGTGATCCGTGATGGCGATAGCTGGTTGTTCGTCAGCAACTGCCGCCCGAACCATGTCGTTCACGCGCGCAGCACCGTCGAGCATTGAGAACTCGGAGTGAACATGGAGATGGGCGAATCCGTCGCGCGGCAACGGGACTCCTCGGTCGGCGAACTACAGCTATGTAAGCACGACCCGCGACACCATGCGATACTGACCCGCAGTGCCTCTCAACCTGGCCTATCCTCGTTGAAGACCCCCATTCTCAAGGAGCACCATGCGGATCGGCATCCTCACCGGCGGCGGAGACGTTCCCGGCCTGAATCCATCGATCAAGGCAGTCGTCGAGCGCGTTGCCGACGGAGGCCACGAGGTCATCGGCATCCGTCGTGGCTGGGGCGGACTCCTCAACGCCAATCTGGCCGATCCGGCTTCTATGGAAGAGCACTTCGTCGCTCTCACCCCCGGCTCCGTCCGGACGGTCGACCGCACCGGAGGGACGTTCCTGCACACCAGTCGCACCAACCCCGCGCGAGTTGGTCGCGATGAGTACCCCCAGTTCCTTGGTGACCCGCCGGAGGGTGCCGGACCGTTCGACACGACCGATCATGTGCTTCGCGTCCTCGAGGCGAAGGAGATCGACGTCCTCATCCCGATCGGCGGCGATGACACACTCTCCTATGGGCTTCGCATGCACGAAGAGGGCGTTCCGGTCATCGCCATACCCAAAACGATGGACAACGACGTTCACGGCACCGACTACTGCATCGGCTTCTCGACGGCTGTGACACGGGGTGTGGAGTTCATTCACAACCTTCGCACGAGCACCGGAAGCCATGAGCGAATCGCCATCGTCGAACTCTTCGGGCGCTACTCGGGAGAGACCTCGCTGGTCACTGCCTACCTTTCAGGCGTCGACCGTTCGCTGATCTCCGAGATTCCGTTCGACATCGACCGACTCGCCGATCTGGTGATGGGCGACAAAACACGGAACCCCTCGAACTACGCGATGGTCACCATCTCGGAAGGGGCAACGATCAAGGGCGGTGAGATGGCTCTGTCTGGCGAGTCTGACGCCTACGGTCACCGCAAGCTCGGCGGAATCGGCCAACTCACAGGCGAACTGCTCGCGGAGCGCACCGGTCAGGGAATCATCAACCAGACGGTCGGATACCTGATGCGGTCGGGTCGCCCCGACTCTCTCGACCTGATGGTTGCTCGCAACTACGCCATCATGGCCGCCGATCTCGCTCTCGAGGGTGCTTCCGGCCGGATGGTGTCGCTTCGCGGGGGCACCTACACGCACGTGCCGATCTCGGTCACCGGTGAGGGTGTGAAGCGCGTCGACGTCACCGAGTTCTACGACTCGATCAACTATCGGCCGAAGGTACGCCACGTCACCGGCAAGCCGATGTTCCTCTACTAGCCGCACGTCGCTTCAGGAGTTTGCAGAATGAGTGTCATTGGAGTTCTCACCGCCGGCGGTGACTGCCCCGGCCTCAACGCCGTCATCCGGGGCATCGTGGCTCGCGCCGAGGAGCGCGACGCTGAGGTGCTCGGGATCAAGAACGGGTGGGAAGGGCTCATGAACGGTCAGACCGTCTCGCTCGATCGAGACGCGGTTCGCGGCATCCTGACCAGGGGCGGAACAATCCTCGGGACGTCTCGCATGGATCCGTACGTCCACGGCGACGGCTACGCATCATGCGAGCGGACCATCAAGGCCAACGGCATCGACAGTCTCATCGTCATCGGTGGTGATGGCACATTGAGGTCAGCGCTGAAACTCTCCGAGGAGGGACTGCCCGTCGTTGGCGTACCGAAGACCATCGACAACGACATCTGCGGCACCGACGTGACGTTCGGGTTCGACACCGCGGTGAGCATTGCCACCGATGCGATCGATCGTCTCGCCACGACGGCGGAGTCGCACAACCGGGTCATCGTCGTCGAGGTCATGGGTCGCACTAAAGGTTGGATCGCCACGTACGCCGGAATCGCCGGCGGGGCAGATGCCATCATCGTCCCCGAATACGAGTACGACATCGACGATATCGTCGACACCCTTCACCAGAGGCACCGGAAGGGCATCAAGTACTCCATCGTCGTCGTCGCCGAGGGAGTGAGCCCGCCACCTGGATACGAGCCGGCAGAACACAAGAAGGATGCGTTCGGCTTCGACCGCCTCGGCGGTGTTGGCTATCTGATCGCCGCGGCGATCGAAGATCGCACCGGCTTCGAGGCCCGTGTCTCCGTCCTCGGGCACGTCCAACGCGGTGGCAGCCCATCTGCGTTCGACCGGGTTCTCGCCACACGACTCGGTGTCGCCGCCGCCGACCGAGCCATCGACGGCGAGTCGGGCGTGATGGTCGCCCTGCGATCGATGGACATCGAATCGGTCCCCCTGAGCGAAGCAGTCGACTCCGTCCGCGGCGTCCCGGAAGAGCTGTTCCGAACAGCGGCGACGTTCTTCGGATAGAGCAGGGGCCCGTGGCCCGTACTCAGTACCCCGTACTCAGTACTTCCGGCGCAGCCGGCCTACGTTCCAATCGGGGGACGCTTCTTTGGGCCCGTCTTCTTGGGTTTGACCGCCTTCTCCTCGTTCGAGGGGTTCGTCGACTCGGATCTGTCCGGAGCCTCGGATGCCGCCTCACAGAGTTCGGCGAAGGACTTGAGGATCGCGGTTCCGAATCGTTCCAGGTCGGGCATGATCTCATAGTCACCGTTGAGGCCCCACGACACGGAGCCGTCGTACGAGAACATGGCGACTCCGACACCGTGACTCTCCCAGAGTGGAACGAGTGGATATGTCGCCTCGAGTCGAGCATCGAGTAGATACAGGGGGAATTGCGGACCTGGGACATTCGTCACCGTCATGTTGAAGGGACGGGCATTCGTAGCGAGGCGAGCCCCGAGAGCAACCAGCGTCGCCGGCGCCCCTGCAGACACCCGCACGAGCGTTGCCGCCCCGAGCGCTTGATCCGTGTCCTTGAGCATCTCCGTTTCGCCATGAACGGTTCGCAGTCGGGAGGCAGGGTCCGGGTCGTCGATAGGAAGCGCCGCGAGCCACATGGCCACCTGATTGCCGAGCGTGCCCCGCTGATCCTTGGATCTGACGCTGACCGGAGCCATGACACGGAAGTCGACCCCTTCGAGATCGTTCTCGGAGCTATCTCGTTCCTCGATGAGGAAACGCCGGACGGCTCCGGCCACGACGGCCAGCAACACGTCATTGACGGTGCCCCCGAGTTTGTTCTTGACGGCTTTCACATCGGCGAGCGGGATGTTGACCCAATCGAACCTCCGTCCGGGTCCGATGTCGCCGTTGATCGGCGTCTTCCCGGTCGGGATCAGCCAGCCGGAGGCGAGAGATGCACCGACCGCCTGGATTCGTTCACCGAATGTGTCGGCCAACCCCGCCACGTTGCCGAACAGATTCTGGGCATTACGAAGTGAACCGACGGTCTCTGAGATCCGTCGCGTCGTCTCGCGCACCAGGAGTTCGGTCCCGTTCGGTGCCGGGCGCGGCTTGTAAACCGGAGCGGGGAAGACCTCCTTCGATGGCAGCAGCGACATGAGCACGGCCATCAGATCGACACCGGACATCCCGTCGATCATGCAATGGTGGATCTTCGTGACGATCGCGAAGCGATCGTGATCGAGCCCCTCCACGACGACCATCTCCCACATGGGCTTCGACCGATCGAGCTGTTGCGACATGAGGCGTCCGGCGATCCGCTTCAACTGCTCCTCGGTACCGGGGCGAGGTAGAGCGATGTGGCGGATGTGGTAGTCGATCGTGAAGTGATCGTCATCGACCCACACGGGGAAACGCTCGATAGGAACGCGTGCGAGCCGCTGCCGGTATCTCGGGATCATGTGCAGCTTGGACTCGATGAACGCCCGGAGTCGATCGATGTCGATCCCGCCGTTCTCGAGAGCGAACGAACCGGATTCGAAGACCGTGACCGCCCCAACATGCATGTGCGTCGTACGCGACTCGAGAGCAAGGAACGAGTTGTCGAGCGATGACAGGCGTTCGTAGTGAATCGACATGAGACCTCCTGTTGGGAATCTACCAGCGAGGGTGTTCACGGCGCGATGCCGCGATCACGCCACCGCTCCCCGCGTCGGCGAGCCGAGGCTCTCAAGCGACGCAGCGAGATCCGCGGGCAGTGGCGCATGCACTGTCATCGGACCGGAGCCCGACGGATGCTCAAACGTGAGCGCTTCGGCGTGGAGCCATGTTCGCCCGGGATCCCCCGCCATCCGCCCACCGGATCCGTAGACGGGGTCTCCGACGATCGAGTGGTCGATGGCCCGCATGTGGACGCGGATTTGATGTGTGCGACCGGTCTCGAGTGTGACGGCCATCAACGACTCGTCCTGTTTCTCCCATTCGGCGAGGCGACGGTAGTGGGTTCGCGCCTGGCGCCCTCCTTCGGTGACGGTCATTCGTGTCGGATGGGCGTGGTCCCGTCCCACCGGAGCATCGATCGTTCCCGTTGTGTTCGCGAATCGTCCTGCAACCAACGCGAGGTAGCGCCGGTTGACAGCACGCTCCTTGAGCGCCGCCTGCAGGTGGTCGAACGCGGCCGCCTTCTTCGCCACGATGAGGAGACCCGAGGTGTCCCGATCGATCCTGTGCACGATCCCCCACCGATGTTCCCGACCGAGATCAGCTATCTCCGGAATGCGGGCCAAGAGACCGTTCGCAAGCGTGCCGTCCGGGCGCCCGGCGCCGGGGTGGACGACCACGCCCGCGGGTTTGTCGACAACCACCACGTCGTCGTCCTCATAGGCGATAGCGAACTCGACGTCGCTGTCCGCAACGACAGGATCGTCCTCGACGACGAGGTCGACCTTGATCACGTCGCCGACCGCGACCCGATCCGATGGTGAGAGGTTGGCTCCGCCGCGCACGACACCGCCCGCATCGATCGTCGACTTGGCAATCCTTCTGCTGACTTCGCAGAGGATCGCCACGGCCCGATCGACGCGCTCTCCGTCGAGTTCGTCCGGGATCTCTAGCTGCTCGCTCATCGGCGGATGAATGCCCCGATGAGGAGCAGCGCCACACCGACATTGATGGCGATATCGGCCGCGTTGAATGTCGCGAAGAACGGGACGTTGATGAAGTCGACGACAGCTCCGTCGAGGAAACTATCGCCGCGGAACATCCGGTCGAGGAGGTTGCCGATCGCGCCGCCGAGCACCAGTCCCAGGGCGATGGCATCGAGGCGATGCCCCGCATCGCGCAATACGAAGAAGATCATGACGACAACGCCGATGACGACGAGCCCGATGATCGCGCCGCCTTTGGCGAACAGCGAGAACGACACCCCGGTGTTGAAGAACAGGCGGAGATTCAGGACACCGTCGACGAGGACGATCGGTCCGTCGTCGAGCGCCTGAAGTGCCCAGGCTTTCGTCAACTGATCGACGATCACGACGATTGCAGCGACCGTGACTGCCAGGAACCGGAGTCTTAGCGCCGGGACGCCGCTTCCACTGTTGTCGTCGCGTACGGCAGGGCTTCGAGCCTCGCCACTGGGATCGGGTTCCGCGTTACTTCGCATATCCCGTAGAGACCCTTCTCCATCCGGTCCTGTGCATGAAGCACCTTCTCGAGGAGGAGCCTCGTATTCCGTTCCAAGGAGACGTCCATCTCCATTTCGAGCGCAATCGAGCCCCCGTCGGCGTTGTCGGGGTCCGGGTTGTGCTCGGATGCGCTCTCGGCGAGACGCCGGGCCTCGCGCTGGAGATCGATCTCTTTGAGGACAGCAGTGAGACGGTCTCGTTCCTCCTCGAGCCGTCGCTCGAATCGTGCCAATGTCGCTGGCGCCAATTCCCTGGCCATACGCCTCCCCGATTCGGACGGAGACGATAACAGCAGTTTGAAGGTTCGTGGCGCCTCATCCGTCGAGTGCCTCCGCGACAGTGGATCGGTCAACACCGCGAATGAGCACAGACTTCGACTGCGACGAGGATCCCTTCATGATCTCGACCTCTCCACCGACCAGACGCTCGAACAGATCGACGACCGCCCGATTCGCCCGCCCTCCCTCCGGCGGGGCTGAGACGCGAATCTTGATCACGTTGCCGTACCGGCCCTTGATCTCCGTCCTCGACGCTCCCGGCACCACGCGCACCCGCACAATGACGCCTTCGGGATGTTCGCTCACGGGTTCCACCGGGCAAACGTACGACATCGTGGCCCATAATCAACGAAACACGAGTGACGGCAGGGTTAGAATCTGCCAACGCGATGACGGGGACGTGCCTCCGGAGGTCACGTGGAGACAGCGATCCGACGCCGGTGAGAGGTCGGAGCCACGTGCCGGCGGACATCACCCCCGAGCTGTGGGAAGAGAGCCGGCCTCGCCGGTCGTAGAACCCGCCGGACGACTCCACCGTGACGGAGCCAACGAGCGGTCGATCCCCGGATCGACAAGCCGGGTGGTACCGCGGGCCACCTCGTCCCGGCGCCCCCATAAGCGCCGGAGGACCCGTGACCCATCAGAAACCAACACCCACCTTCGCCCGGGTAGCTCCGGGCGTCGACCTACCCGCACTCGACGAACGCGTCCTGGCGCTCTGGGACCGGATCGATGCGTTCCACAAGTCGATCGAGATGCGCCCTGCGGACTCCGAGTACACGTTCTACGACGGCCCTCCGTTCGCGACTGGGAGCCCCCACTACGGCCACATTCTCCAGGGCGTCGTCAAGGACATCGTTCCTCGCTACTGGACGATGCGCGGACACCGTGTTGAACGTCGCTTCGGTTGGGACACGCATGGGTTGCCCGTCGAGATGGAGGTTCAGAAGCGTCTCGGTGTCTCCGGGCCCCGCGAGATCGAGGAATTCGGTGTCGCTCGTTTCAACGAGGCTGCCCGCGATCTTGTGAACCAAACCACGACGGCGTTCTACGACGTCACACGGCGCATCGGACGCTGGGTAGATTTCGAAGACAACTACAAGACGATGGACATCGAGTTCATGGAATCGGTCTGGTGGGGCTTCAAGCAACTCTGGGACCGTGGCCTGATCTACAAGGCCTTCAAGGTTCTCCCCTACTCCTGGGGGGCAACGACCTCGCTCTCCAACTTCGAAGTCAATCTCGGCGGATACCGCGACGTCGAGGATCCGTCCGTGACGCTGCGTCTACGCATCACCGACGGCAACGACGTCGCATTCGCCGGCGACTACCTCCTCGTGTGGACCACAACACCGTGGACGCTCCCCGGCAACCTCGCGGTCGCCGTCGGAGAGGACATCGAGTACGTTCGCGTCGCCGACGAGGGAGAGCACTACTGGGTCGCTCGCGCACGCGTCGGCAGCCTCTGGAATGACGAGACGCCGGAAATCGTCGGAACGGCGTCAGGCTCCGAACTCCTCGGCATCTCCTACGAGCCGCCCTTCCCTCACTTCGAGAGCGAACGGGAGAACGGTGCCTTTCGCGTCGTGGCGATGGATGAAGTCACGACCGAAGACGGAAGCGGTCTCGTTCATATCGCGCCCGCTTACGGTGAAGCGGACTTCTTCGCTCTCCAGAAGGCCAAGATCTCTGCCCTCGTCGATCCGATCGATCTCGAGGCGCGGTTCACCGACGAGGTTCCCGAGGTCGAGGGACTGCACGTCAAGGCCGCGGATCCCATCCTCATCGATCTCCTGAGGGACAGTGGCGTGCTCGTGCACGAGGGGAGGATCACCCACAGTTACCCGTTCTGCTGGAGGACCGACACTCCCCTGATCTACAAGGCGATTCCGAGTTGGTACGTCAACGTCGAGGTGATCAAGGATCGGATGGTCGAGTTGAACGACGAGATCCACTGGGTCCCCGACTACGTCGGTACCAAGAGATTCGGGAACTGGCTCGAAGGTGCGAGGGACTACGCGATCTCCCGAAACCGTTTCTGGGGCACGACGATCCCGATCTGGGAGTGCGACACGTGCGAAGAGACGGTGTGTCTGGGCTCGCGCGATGAACTCGAAGCGTTGAGCGGCGTGCGAACCGACGATCTCCACAAGCACATCCTCGACCCGATTACATGGTCGTGTGAGAAGTGCGATGGCACGATGACCCGTGTGCCCGAGGTGCTCGACACCTGGTTCGACTCCGGTTCCATGCCGTACGCGCAGGTCCACTACCCGTTCGAGAACAAGGAGCGGTTCGAACGCGGTTTCCCTGCGGACTTCATCGCCGAGGGCCTCGATCAGACCCGTGGATGGTTCTACACGCTCCTGATCCTGTCGACCGGCATCTTCGACAAGGCACCGTTCCAGAATTGCGTCGTTACCGGCATGGTTCTCGCAGAGGATGGTCGGAAGATGTCGAAGAGCCTCAAGAACTACCCGGATCCCTCGCATGTTCTCGACGAATTCGGTGCGGACGCTCTTCGTGCATATCTGATCAACTCCCCCGTCGTTCGAGCCGATCCGTTGCGGTTCTCAGGGGAAGGTGTGCGAGAGGTCGTGCGCACAGTCCTGCTTCCGTGGTGGAACGCCTTCTCGTTCTTCACCACCTACGCCGAGGCGGACGCGATCACCGCTGATGATCTTGCCGCGGCTCCACCCGTTGACGAACGACCGGAGATCGATCGATGGATCCTTTCGGTCCTCCAGACACTGATCGCGAGCGTCAATCACGAGATGGAGTCATATCGACTCTTCGCCGTCACACCGCCGATCATCGGTTTCGTCGAACACCTGACGAATTGGTACATCCGCAGATCCCGTCGGCGCTTCTGGTCCCACCGGGGAGGACGGGATGAGAACAGCAAGCTGGCCGCATTCGCCACGCTCCACGAGGTGCTCCTCACCTTTGCGACCGTCGCCGCTCCTGTGCTGCCGTTCATGGCGGAGGAGATGTACCAGCGCCTCGCCCGGCCGTCCCAGACGTCTGCTGCGCAGAGCGTCCACCTGCTCGACTACCCGGATGCCGACACAACGCTGATCGACACGGACCTCGAACTCGCGATGGCGGCCACGAGAACGGTCGTCAACTTGGGCCGTACGCTGAGAAAGCGGAACGACCTGCGGGTTCGCCAGCCACTGAATCTGGTAACGATCGTCGCTAGGGAAGCCCGGCTCCGTCGAGCGATCGAGGCGCATGCGGGCTTGATCGCCGAGGAGCTGAACGTTCGCACCGTGAAGCTCCACGACGACGAGGCGGATCTCGTCGAATTGTCAGCCAAGGCTGACTTCAAGCGACTCGGACCCCGGTTCGGGAAGGACACCAAGGCCGTTGCGGCGACCATCGCGAACCTGGATCACGATGCCGTCGCCGAACTCCTCGACAGTGGTGAGATCGAGATCGCAGGCGAGACACTCACCGCCGAGGACGTCGTCGTCCAGCGCAGTCCGCGGGAGGGGACGGTCGTGGCCACCGACGAGTCCATCACCGTCGCCCTCGATACCCAACTCACCGATGAGCTCCTTGTCGAAGGTGTTGCACGCGAGCTCGTCAACCGGGTCCAGATGCTTCGCCGTTCGGAGGGATTCGAAGTTGCGGATCGGATCCGGCTTGAGTGGGCTTCCGACGACCCCTCGATCATCCACGCATTCAACGTCCACGACCTGTTCATCGCGGGTGAGGTGCTGGCCCTCACAATAGAGAGGGTCGACTCGCTCACCGCCGAGCCCTCCACCGTCAACGATGCCGACGTCGCCATCAGCATCGAAGGAGCCTGAAGTGCGCGGACACCTAACAGATGAAGGCGAGCAGCAGGTTGACACCAATGATCAGGATGAGCGGCGACAGGTCGAGAGAAGCCCCTCCGATCCTGACCGGTGGGACGACGCTCCGAATCGGGCGCATGAGGGGTTCGATCGCCTTCGTCAGTCCTTCATAGAGGCGTCGGACGGGGTGATCGAATCCAAGGCGCCCGAATGAGATGACGTAGCTCAGAACGATCCACGCGATGATGACCCAGACGCCGAGTCGGAGAATGCCGCAAACGAGTGAAAGCACCGGTCAGGACGATCGATAGAGACCAAGCGTGGCGAGGCGGTCGAGCTCTTCGCCGCTCACCGAAACGCCGGCCGGGCTTACGAGGATGACACCCTGCGAGATCTTCGCCATCTTCCCATCGAGCGCGTAGGTGAGGCCCGAGGTGAAGTCCACAAGCCGGCGCACCATCTCTGGTTCCGTCGATCGCAGGTCAAGAACAAGCGCACGACCGGATCGGATCCCATCCGCCAACATCTGGGCGTCGGAGAAGTTACGTGCCACGATGACCTCAGTCACCCCAGGGTCGGAGAACGAGCGTGGCGGTGCTGGGTTCTGCCGGTTGCCCGGTCTCTCCGGCTGCACGTAGACGCCGGCCTCTGTGTGATCCCAGGTCGACTCCCTGCGATCTGATGAAGGCGGATCGATCCGACGTCCGGCAACGCTCCCCGGTGGGCGTGCCGAGATTACACGGGGCGGTTCCGCACCAGGGTCGCCGACGGGCGTCGCGACGCCAGGTTGTCCACCGTCGGCGGCATCGTCTTCGTCGACGAGCCCCAGGTAGAAGAGCGACTTCTGCCAGAACGTTGCCATAGTCAATCCTCGAGAGAGTGTCCGTTGATTCTGTCGTTCGCAGGTCCAAAGATAGCCCGTCCAACGCGAACGATGCTTGCACCCTCTTCGACGGCTACCTCGAAGTCGTCTGTCATCCCCATCGAGAGCTCGCAGGCCATCGGGTGCCCGACGACCAGGCTGTCCCGGAGTTCGCGGAGCGCGACGAACCAACGGCGCGCATCGTCGGAGACACGCACCCGCGGCGGGATGATCATCAATCCTCGGACGGAAACGCCTCCGTGGACAAGATGGTCGACAACACCGGGGACCTCGATCGGGGCGAAGCCGTGCTTCTGTGGCTCATCGCCGATGTTGACCTCGACCAGCACAGGTGGGGGCTCATCGAGGCGAGACCACGCATCGGCAAGGCTGAGGCGGTCGAGGGAATGGAGCAGTGTGATGGACGGGGCGATGGTCTTGATCGCCCGTCGCTGTACGTTCCCGACGAAGTGCCAAGCGATGTCCTCAGGAAGGTTCGCATCGATCCGCTTGCTGAGACCCTGTGGGCGATTCTCACCGAAGGCACGCTGCCCCGCGTCGTACAGATCCCGCACCTCCGTGGTCGATCGGCCCTTCGACACAGCGAGAAGCGTGACGCGATCGGGATCCCGACCCGAGCGCTTCGCTGCCGACGCGATCCGGGAGCGAACATCGGTCAGTCCTCTGGGAGCCATGCCACCGCCACCTGTCGTTTCGTCGTCGCGTCACGTCGATACGATCTCATCGCTGGTTCCGTGTAGGTGCAGATATCCGATCGCCAGACGTCGAGCCCTGACAACTGGGTCTCTGCCGCCGACCACAGATCAACGCTCGGAGTTCCGAAGGTGGTTCGTGATGCATGGTCGCCGAACGCAGTTCTGACCTCATCTCCGACCTCGTAGCAGCATGGCCCTATCGAGGGGCCGATCGCTGCCCTTCTGGGTGTATCCCCCAGTGCCTCCATCGCCTTGAGACCGGCTCGCACGATTCCGGCCGCCAGTCCTCGCCACCCGGCGTGCAGAATGGCAACCGATCGATCCCCCTCGACGATGATTGGCATGCAGTCTGCCGTCGCGACAGTGAGTGGCAGTCCCGGCCGATCGGTGATCAGGCCATCGGCAGAACCGGCGAGCCCCGCCTCGTCCACCGCGACGACCATCCCCCCGTGTACCTGCCGGACGAAGGCCCATTGGCGCTGGATTCCCAGCTCATCGGAGACGAAAGAACGGATTTCGGCGTCGTCCCGGCCGTTTCCGGACGCCGCGTCGCCGAAGGCTGCTCCACGGAATCCCGCGGGTCTGATCATCCCTGGACGAAGCCCGGGATCTCCATCTCATCGGTTCCGTCACCGTGACGGAGCACCGGATCCGAACTCGTCCTCACGATGGGAGTGCTGACCGTCGGAGCGGAGGAGAACGTACTCCTGTCTTGCTCCTTCTCGAATCCCGCAGCGATGACGGTCACCCGCATGTCGTCCCCGAGGGAATCATCGACGACCGCCCCGAAGATGATGTTCGCGTCACCGTCTGAGTGATCCGCAACGATCGATGCAGCCGTGGACACCTCATGCAGTGTCATCTCACGCGGACCGGCGATCGACAGCAGGACGCCGCGCGCTCCGTCCATCGACGTCTCGAGCAGGGGACTGGCGATCGCCTTCTCGGCTGCCTGCTGTGCCCGACTGTCGCCGGTCGACTGTCCGATCCCCATCACAGCGGATCCCGCCTCGGACATCACCGTCTTGACGTCGGCGAAGTCGACGTTGATGAGGCCCGGGGTCGTGATGAGGTCGGTGATCCCCTTGACGCCGTTCGTCAGAATCTCATCGGCCATCTTGAATGCATCGATGACGGGAGTCTGCTCGTCGGCGATCTCGAGGAGGCGCTCGTTCGGGATGATGATCAGGGTATCAACGGCCTGCTTGAGGGTCTGGATGCCTTGCTCGGCAGCTACCGAGCGACGGCGGCCCTCGAAGCCGAACGGGCGCGTGACGACGCCGACCGTGAGTGCGCCGAGGGACTTCGCTACTTCCGCGACAACGGGGGCAGCACCGGTCCCGGTACCTCCACCTTCGCCTGCCGTGATGAACACCATGTCGGCACCGGTCAGAGCGTCCTCGAGTTCGGCCCGATGTTCATCCGCTGCTTCCCGGCCAACCTCGGGATTCGCTCCCGCCCCAAGACCACGAGTTGATTCACGGCCGATGTCGAGCTTGAGGTCGGCATCAGACATGATGAGTGCCTGGGCATCGGTATTGACGGCGATGAACTCGACGCCACCCACCCCCGCTTCGATCATACGGTTCACGGCATTGACGCCGCCCCCGCCAACTCCAACCACTTTGATGACGGCCAGGTACGTGTGGGGTGAGAGTTTCGAGTCTGTCATGTGCTGGGCCTCCCGCGCAGGTGGAACAAG
>RCNE010000643.1_pt1 | contig 18596 bp, 17 predicted proteins | sample 2041361 | NCBI WGS metagenome assembly RCNE01 (sample SAMN09708229, study PRJNA481090) | Marine sediment metagenome, whole genome shotgun sequencing project.
ATTGGTTTAAAGAGTCTTTTAGCTTTTTGGTAATCCCTTTATTGACTAAATAGTCTTTATGATTTTTTGAAAACCAAGTATTGAAAGTGTTAGTGGTTAAACCGCTTTTGTTTATTTCTCCAAGTAAAACTTCGTTACCTTTTTTATCAAGTTCTATGTGATTTAATGTTTGAGAAAAACCAAATTGTAGGCTAAGTAGAATAATGAATAAGAAGATTGTTCGTTTCATGATGATTTTGATTGTTTCCATCAAAAATAGAATCCTAAAACCTGAAAATCTAAGAATGTGGATACACAACAAAATAGATAATACTAACTCATTACTTGTATTTGCAAACGACATATTTTACATTGGTAACTGCAAAACCGACTTTTGTACAGAATGTTTGATGGTTTTGGCTTTTCTAATTACTTTTAAAAAATGACTTTTATAAATAAACATACATCGCAGGTGCTAGTCCATATTTTGTTTTGGATGCTCTTTGTGTTTGTATCGTTGTCTTTGTTTTCAGATTTTTATTGGAAAGAAAATCCGTTTTTGCAATATGTATCGCTTTTGGTGGCTATTGTCTACTTAAACAACTTTTTTCTACTGCCTTTTTTCGTTAAAAAGAAACTGTATGTGCTGTATGTTTTTGTGTTTGCTGCTATTTCTTTTTTTGCAACACAATTATATTGCTATGCTTTTGCACAATGCGGCTGTAGTTTGCCCAAATGTTTAAGTGATTATTTATGGCAAACCTTGGTGCCACTTATATTTTTCTCCTTTATATGGGTTTTATATCGATTTATTGATGAACAAGAGGAAGTCGAAAAAATTAAAAAAGAGCATGCAGAAATGGAGTTGAAGTTTTTAAAATCACAAATAAATCCGCATGTACTATTCAATAATTTGAATACCATTTATTCGTATTCATTAGAAAAACCAAAGGAAACACCAGAACTTATTTTGATGCTTTCAGATAATTTAAAACATGTGCTATATGAAAGTAATGAGAAAACGATTTCATTAGAAAAGGAAATTCATTTTATTGATAATTACATGAAATTTCAGACTATACGAACAGAAGGTGTTAAACGTATTAACTATAGTAAATCGATTGAGACTTTTAATCAGCAAATAGCGCCTTTACTTTTAATCACGATTATTGAAAATGCTTTTAATCACAGTACATTAAACAGTGAAATTAAAGTAAATATTCATGTAGAAGAGGGTGTTTTAAACTTGACTTGTGAAAATGATTTTGATAAAGAAAAAGTAACAACTACCGATTTTAAAATAGGTTTGCAAAATCTTGAAAAACGTTTAGAGCTTATTTATAAAGACAATTATGAGTTCAATATTAATAAGAACAATACTTTTAAAGTGGTTTTAAAACTTGATTTAAAATGAGGTGTATTATAATTGAAGATGAAATTCCTGCGCAAAAAATCTTAAAAAATTTTATTGCAAAAATCCCTAGTTTAGAATTGGTAGAAACCTTTAAAGCTGCTATTCAAGCGAATTCTTTTTTAAATTCTGAATCTGTTGATGTGGTTTTTTTAGATATTAATCTCCCAGATATGTCTGGACTCGATTTTATAAAAACTATTAAAAATCCTCCTGCAATAATAATGACGACTGCGTATTCAGAATACGCTGTTAATAGTTTTGAACTAGATACCATTGTGGATTATTTGGTTAAGCCGTTTTCATTTGATAGGTTTTTAAAGGCCATAAATAAAGCAAAAGAAAGGGTTGAGGTTTCTGAAATAACTTCCGCAGAAAATGAAGAAACCATTTTTTTAAACGTTGATAAAACACTTCATAAAATTGTATTAAATAAAATACTATACATCGAATCTGAGAGGAATTATATTACTGTAGTTACTGAAAAACAAAGGCTATCTTACATAGGTTCTTTAAAAAATTGGAATGCAAAACTTCCAGAAAATTATTTTATTCAAGCGCACAAATCTTTCATTATTAATACAGCATTCGTCAATAAAATCTCTGGGAATACTATTTTTATTAAGGATAATAAAATTCCTATTGGTAGAACCTATAAACAAGAATTGTTAAAACAATTAAAGATTATTTAATAAAAAGACCTCACAGGTTTTATAAACCTGTGAGGTCTAAATATTGTAAACTGTGACTACTTAATGAATACTAATTTTGCTGCCTACTTCTTCTTAGGATGCACCAATTTCATTTCATCAATTAAGTGCGTAGCACCAGCATATTTATCTACAATAAATAGTACATAGCGTAAATCTACCATAATGTTTCGGCATATTTCTGGATCATAGTTCATGTCACTCATCGTACCTTCCCAAACTCTATCGAAGTTTAAACCAACTAAATTTCCATGGGCATCAATTGCTGGACTGCCAGAGTTTCCTCCAGTTGTATGATTGGTTCCTAAAAAGCAAACAGGTACTTTTCCATTGCTGTCTGCGTATGGTCCGTAATCTTTCGTTTTATGTAAATCGCGTAATTTTTGTGGGACATCAAACTCATAATCTCCAGGGACATATTTTTCAATAACACCATCTAAATAACTTACAGGATTGTAGTAGACTGCATCACGAGGCGCATAACCTCGAACTTGTCCATAAGTAATACGAAGTGTGCTATTTGCATCTGGAAAATAACGTGCATTAGGTAATGCTTCCATAAGTGCAGTCATGTATTGGGTTTGTAAAGCCGTAATAGGCTGGTTTTTTTGTTGATATTCGTTATCAATAGAATTGAAAAACTCAGCAATGATAGGTTTTGCATAGGCATAAGCAGAATCGTTATTCAGCTTTTTAATAACATCTTTTGCATCACCTTCAAGTAATTGTAATGCCGATTCTAAATTTGTAAAAGACGTTTTGTTATAAATAGAAGAGTCTACTGGTTTGCCATATAGAGGCATTACATTTTGGTATACGCCTTTGTCTAAATCTGCATCATAATTTTTGTGAATGCCTTGTAAACGAGCAACTAAACTCGCTTTTACTCTGTCAAAATCTTCTGGATTATCACTTATAGCTTGTTCCATTTGGTAGGCTCTAAATGTCATTTGCATCAACTCATTTGTTACTAAAAAGACTTCAACAAAATTTCTACGTTTAATATTTATAGGTGCAAAATCTTGGTATAGTTTATCGAATTCTTGAAGAATGTTTCCGTATTTACTTTCTAGTCCTTTTTCTTTTAAGGCTTTGGTAAATGAAGCTTCGAAAGCACGTCTTTTTTCTACAGCATTACTTTTCTGAATCCCTAAATTTTCGCCAATCCATTTTTTCCAATAGTTAGCAATTCTAGCTTGTTTTGAAGCGTATTTAATTCGCACAGTATCACTCACTTTCATTTTAGCATCAATGACTTTTAAAGCAGCTTCGCGAATAGCAATATTTGTTGGATTGAATTCTTTTGTAATATGTTCAATAGCAACTGCTGGCAAGTACTCGTTTGTACGACCAGGAAAACCAAAAACCAAAGTAAAATCGCCTTCTTCAACCCCATCTAAAGAGACAGGAAGAAAGTGTTTTGGCTTGTAAGGCTTGTTGCCTTTACTGTATTTTGCAGGTCTATTGTTGGCATCTGCATAAATTCTAAAAATAGAAAAATCTCCTGTATGTCTCGGAAAAACCCAATTGTCTGTATCACTACCAAATTTACCAATACTTGTTGGAGGCGCACCAACTAAACGTATATCTTCAAAGCGTTCAGTCACAAATAAAAAGAACTGATTGCCTTTGTAAAAGGATTTTGTTTTTACATTTTGCCAAATTTCTTTAGGCCAATTTTTCAAAACCTCATTACTGTTTTTATCAATGTGCGATTGTTTTTCCTGTTCAGTCATTAATTCATTTATACCTTCTAAAACAGGTTCTGTAATATCATGAATGCTCACAATAAATTCAACAAATAAGCCTTTGTTTGGCAATTCATCTTCAAGTTTCATAGCCCAAAACCCATCTTTTAAATAATCATTTTCAACAGATGAATGTGATTGTATTTGGCTAAATCCACAATGATGATTGGTTAAAATCAACCCTTTAGGTGAAATCACTTCACTTGTGCAACCACCATTAAAATGCCCAATGGCATCTTTTAAACTGGAGTTGTTAACATCGTAAATATCTTTAGCCGTTAGTTTACTCCCAAGGCTGGTCATTTCATCTTCATTCATACCTTTTAGCAATGAAGGAATCCACATACCTCCTTGCTGTGCAGAGATATTTATAGTTATAAAAAGCAGTAAAATTTTTAGATATTTCATAATGTTGAATTTGAGTAGACCAAATATATAAAAGCATTTATTTATTATTGTAAATTTACTGTCTATTTAATACAATAATGCAACATATTTCAAAACTTCCAAACATAGGAGTCACCATTTTTTCAATTATGAGCGGGTTGGCTAAAAAGCACAATGCCATAAACTTATCTCAAGGATTTCCTGATTTTGGCAGCGACCAAAAATTAATTGATTTGGTTAGTAACGCCATGAATTCCGGCTATAATCAATACGCACCTATGGCTGGTAATTTAGAATTGCGAGAAGCCATTTCAAAAAAGATGGATGCCCTGTATAATTCTAGTTATCATCCTGAAAATGAAATTACGGTTACCGCAGGAGCAACTCAAGCTATTTCAACTATAATTTCAACATTTGTAAAACCAAATGACGAAGTTATCATCTTCAAACCCGCTTATGATAGTTATGAACCAGGAATAAAACTCCATGGAGGCAAAGTTATTCCTATTCAGCTTGAAGCTCCAAGTTTTAGTGTGGATTGGAATGCCGTAAGCCTAAAGATTAATAATCGTACCAAAATGATTATTATCAACACACCTCATAATCCCAGTGGCACAATCTTTTCAAAAGAAGATATGTTACAGTTAGAAAAGATTACAAAAAATACAAACATCATTGTTTTAAGTGATGAGGTTTATGAACACATGATTTATGATGGCGAAGAGCATCAAAGTGCTTGCTTATTTCCCGATTTGAAATCCAGAAGTTTTGTTGTGGCTTCATTTTGTAAAACCTTTCACAATACGGGTTGGCGTGTCGGCTATTGTTGCGCACCTAAAGAACTTATGGAGCTATTTATGCAAGTGCATCAATTTAATGTGTTTTGTGTGCACCATCCAACACAAAAAGGGATTGCGGATTATATGCAAGAACCTAAACATTATTTAGAGTTATCAGCATTTTATCAGAAGAAAAGAGATTTCTTTTTAAGCCTTATCAAAGATTCTAGATTTACCTTCACGCCTTCAAAAGGCACTTATTTTCAAGTCTTAGATTATTCAAATATTACTCAAGAACATGATGTTGATTATGCAAGGCGATTAACTAAGGAATCAGGTATTGCATCTATCCCCTTATCAGTTTTTAATGAGAATAATTTAGATAACAACGTATTGCGTTTTTGTTTTGCAAAAACGGATGATACTCTAAAAAGAGCTGTAGAAATTTTAAATAGAATTTAATTATGCAAGATGAACTTAAGATAGCTTTAATTCAATCCGATTTAGTTTGGGAAAATCCAGCTCAAAATCGCATTAATTTCACAAAGAAAATAGATAATATATCGGAAGATGTAGATGTTATTATTCTTCCTGAAATGTTCACCACGGGTTTTACCATGAATGCTTCTGAAGTAGCTGAGACAATGGATGGTGAAACGGTTTCTTGGATGAAAGATTTGGCTTCTAAAAACGATGTGGCTATAGTTGGTAGCATTGTCATTTCAGAAAACAATAGCTTTTATAATCGATTGCTTTTTGTTGAACCATCTGGATTTATTTCTTCTTATGATAAGCGGCACACGTTTACTTTAGTTGGCGAGGATAAAATATACAGTGCAGGAAAAGAAAAAGTAATTTTGCATTACAAAGGTTGGAAAATTCGACCTTTAATTTGCTATGATTTACGTTTCCCAGTTTGGGCAAGAAATACCGAAGATTATGATGTTTTGCTTTATATTGCTAATTGGCCAAAACCCAGAGTTTTTGCTTGGGATGCTTTATTGAAAGCCCGAGCTATTGAAAATATGTGCTATTGTATTGGTGTTAATCGAGTTGGTATTGATGGTGTAAATAGTCTGTATTCTGGACATTCTGCAGCTTATGATGTACTTGGAGAAGAGATAACAGCTTTCAATCCAAATGAAGAAGACACACAAATTGTAACTCTAGAAAAAAGACATATCCAAGCTTATAGAAATAAGCTCAAATTCTTAGATGATAGAGACACGTTTAAAATAACTTAAAATTGAAATTAATTAAATTCTAATGTTGTAGGGAGTCCCCAATCGGCTCTAACTTCTATTTCTTCAAAATGGCTAACACGTTCTGGTTGTGTTTTTTTAAGATAATTCCCTGAATCAAATTTTTCATTACCATTAACATCGTGTATAACTCTAATAGAATACATGCCAGAATCTAGATTCAAGAAATCAACTGTACCTTTTTCTTTAGCAAATCTTTCTACTTTCACTTCTCCTTTTTTATCTGTTAATTGAATAATTAATGGATAAGTAGCATTTACCAATGTGAATCTAACATAACCGAAATCCGAAGCTTTTCGAGTTCTTAAACCGTAGTTTAGCGTGTCTTTATTTTTGTCACCAAAAAAATCTTCAAAAGCCTCAGGAAGTATTTCTATTCTATAATTATTGTCTTCAGTTTTGTTAAATTGAAATAAATAAGCATTTTTTATCGTGTCAAAATCTGTAGTGAAAGTTACCGCTGTAGAATCCTTATCCATCAAAGATACTTTAGAAGCATCTAATTTTGATAATGGCGTATTTCCTGAAATTTTAAAATCTTCATCGTAACCTATATTGCCTGAAGGAGAAGCTTCTATTAATAAGCTATCTCTTTTTTGCTCACTAATTCTGGCAGTAAATTCTTTTTCATAATCATTTTTAGAAACCTTAAAAATCAAAGAATCTACTTCCAATCTTGGTTTATACCAGTAATTTAAAGTATCTGTTTTTGGGTCTTTCGTTATGTGGTATTCAAATTCAGGAGGTGTCTCAGATACGATGTCTATTTTCATACCTTCATAATCACCTTCATAACCAAAAGCTATTTTTTCACCAGAAATTAATCGAGGTCGCGTCGCTTTAAAAATGATATCTTCTTTAAAAAGCCTTAACGTATATGATGAGTCGTTGGGTACTTCAATAAAATTTTTATAATACCCTATCTGATCTGTTTTTTGTTGAAATTTATTATCGCCATTACCATCTTTTAAAGCCATTAACATGTACTTTCCTGGTCTAAGATTTTCAATGGAGAAAGTCGTTAAGCTATCTAATGTATTAGTAATATATTTAGGTGTTTCCTTATAAATAATGGAATCGGTGAATGTAGAATCGACTTCATATAGGGCCACATTTACAAAAGTTTCAGGGGCTGTTTTTAAGGCATCAACAATGTTTCCATTAACTGAAAGCGAATCAATATAGTCGCCAGTTGAAAGCACGTAACGATAGTACGGGTATGGATTTCCTTCGTTATTATCGGTTATACTATTTCCAAAATTAAAGGCGTAAGTAGTATTCGGTTGAAGGGTGTCGTAAATTTTAATGGTAATGTATTTGCTGGCCCCACCAAGCGGCATAACATCTGGTTGCGTTTTCATGGGTGGCGAAATAATAAGTTGCTTACTTAAGTCCTTAATTTTAATGTACTCATCAAAATAGACTTTAATTTCATTACCCTTAAAATTAGTAGAATAATTTTCTGGATCCGACTTAACAATACTAGGTGGGACTTCATCCTTTGGCCCTCCATCAGGAGTTCCGCGATTAGCACAGTTTATAAAAACTAAACCAATAATAAAGGCAAAAATAAAATTTGAAAGGGTCTTATTCATCAACAATTTTAAATTTTTACAAACCTACATAATTTTAAAGATATAACGAGTAACTGTTTATGCTATTGCCATAGTTGCAATACTTATTTTTATGTTTTTTGCTTGATTTAAAACCGAAATACAAGCTTCAAGTGTTGCGCCGGTAGTAATAATGTCATCAACAATTAAAATGTGTTTGTTTTCAATTTTCATTTCGTTTTCAAGCGTAAATAATTCTTCATTGTTATTCCAACGCGCCAATCGTTTTTTATTTACTTGCGATTTGGTGTTGGTAACTTTCAAAAGCACATCATCTAAATAATTGGCATTTAAAGCTTCTGCTACTTGTTGTCCAAACATAGCCACCTGGTTATACCCTCTTTTTTTAAGTTTGTTTTTATGAAGCGGAACAGGGATAACAGCATCAATATTTTTATAAGATTCAAGCGTTTTCAATTCGCCTCCTAGCCAATTTCCTAAAACAAAACCAATATGCTCATGATCTTTATATTTAAGATTATGAATAAGCCGCTGTACATTGCCTTTTTTTTCAAATCTAAAAAGCGCAGTTCCGTTTTCAACTTTAGCACGACCATAAAGTACTTTCTTTACGCTATCGTTATTATCAAAATGAAAATCAGTGACTGGTAAATCGTGTCTGCAGTCCAAACAAATGGTATTCTCGTTGTCGTTTAATAGGTTATGACAAGCATTACATACCTTAGGAAAGAACAGATTAACAATAGATTTAAGCATGATATAGAAATGTAGTCTTGTAAACTTAATTATTTTTCATAAAAAGACGTTAGTTTACTAGGGTTTTTTATTTTTGCACCTATGGCAAATCAAGATGATAAATTTAAGAAGGTAGTTTCACATGCTAAGGAATACGGATATGTGTTTCAAAGTAGCGAAATATATGACGGTTTAAGCGCCGTTTACGACTATGCACAAAACGGAGCAGAATTAAAGAAAAACATACGCGACTATTGGTGGAAAGCCATGGTGCAAATGAATGAAAACATAGTGGGTATTGATGCGGCTATTTTTATGCATCCTACAACTTGGAAAGCTTCAGGGCACGTTGATGCATTTAATGATCCATTAATAGATAATAAAGATTCTAAAAAGCGTTACAGAGCAGATGTTTTAATTGAAGATTATTGCGCTAAAATTGAAGCTAAAATTGATAAAGAAGTTGCAAAAGCAGCAAAACGTTTTGGTGATTCATTTAATAAAGAAGAATTCTTATCTACTAACGGACGTGTTGTTGGCTATCAAGAAAAAATAAAGAGTACGCTTTCGCGGATGGCAAAATCTTTAGAAAATGAAGATTTAGCAGATGTAAAAGCCCTTATTGAAGAATTAGAAATTGCTGACCCGTTAACAGGAAGTAAAAACTGGACAGACGTTAAACAATTTAACTTGATGTTTGGTACGAAACTTGGTGCCTCTGCTGAAAGTGCGATGGATTTATATTTGCGCCCTGAAACGGCTCAAGGTATTTTTGTTAACTTTTTGAATGTTCAGAAAACGAGCAGACAAAAAATTCCTTTTGGAATTGCACAAACTGGTAAAGCTTTTAGAAATGAAATTGTTGCAAGACAATTTATTTTTAGAATGCGTGAGTTTGAACAAATGGAAATGCAGTTTTTTATAAAACCAGGAACACAAGGGGAGTGGTACAAGTATTGGAAGGAGAATAGAATGAAGTGGCACTTATCTTTAGGACTGGGAGCGGATAATTACCGTTTTCATGACCATGAAAAGTTAGCGCACTATGCTGATGCTGCTACGGATATTGAATTTAAATTCCCTTTCGGATTTAAAGAATTAGAGGGGATTCATTCACGTACTGATTTTGATTTAAAAGCTCACGAAGAACACTCAGGCAAGAAATTGCAATATTTTGACCATGAAGCCAATGCGAGTTACACACCATATGTTTTAGAAACGTCTATTGGTTTAGACAGAATGTTTTTAGCAGTTTTTTCAAATTCTTTACAAGAAGAAGCGCTTGAAAATGGCACCACTAGAACGGTATTAAAACTGCCTAGTGTTTTAGCGCCTGTAAAAGCAGCTATTTTGCCATTAGTTAAAAAAGATGGTTTACCAGAAATTGCAAAACAAATTGTTGAAGAGTTGAAATGGGATTTCAATGTGGTTTATGATGAAAAGGATGCAGTTGGAAGACGTTACAGAAGGCAAGATGCTAATGGAACTCCATTTTGTATCACTGTAGATCATGACAGCAAAGAAGATAACACAGTAACCATTCGTCATAGAGATACTATGGAACAGGAGCGAGTTAAAATTGAAGATTTACGAACCATAATTAAGCAAGAAGTAGATGTGCGTACTTGGTTGATGAAGATGTAATAAAAAAACCTATTAAGGCAGGAATGTCATTTAATAAAACAAAAAAAACCAAGCACTGCTTGGTTTTTTTTGTTTTATAAGAAAGATTACTAGAATCTGTAACCCAAAGTAATACCAACTTTTCCAATGATTTCATAATCATATCGATCGTTATTAAAAAGATTTCTCCCAAATCCTAAGTTTAGTTCGCCGATAAACCCGCTAGCGGTAATCCATTTTCCTCCTAAACCTATACCAAGTGCAAAATCTGTAATGTTATCTTCTTTTAATACGGTGTCAAATCCATTGTTGGAAAATCTATAATCATTAGTAGAGTTTAACATTCCAAATCCTTCTACAAAGAACCCTGCTGCATATTTTTTACCAAAATAAAAACGGTAATAAGGTGAAATGTAATAATTGACGTCATCATTAATATCGTCATCAAAGGGCAGAAATACGTTTACACCGAAAGCTGATTCTTCATTTAATGTACGCTCATAAGTCACATCAAAAGCGCCAAGAACAAGATATAAACCGTTTATTTTTACTTCATTAAAATTTTGATTTGTTGTATTGTCTTGTTCGTTTTCTTGAGAAAACATAAACGTTGAAAATAAACCGATAGCGAGCAGTCCTAAGTAAGATTTTTTCATGTAACTTTTTTTAAATTAGTTTAATGCATAGTAGCAACAACTATACCAATTAAAGATGCAATAATATTAAAAGGTTGCGTAAAAATTGGTTTTATTATAGTTAAATTATATATGTACTTGTCTATCAATTTGTTGGTCTAGAGAAATAAGAGATTCTGTGCGTTGAACGCCCGTAATCGTTTGAATCTTTTCATGAAGCAATCGCATTAAGTGGGCATTATCTTTACTTAAAAGTTTTATAAAAAGACTGTAATTACCAGTAGTGTAGTGGCATTCTAAAACTTCAGGAACTCTTTTTAAGGCTCTAACTACATCGTCTGTATTTGCTGCTTTATCAAGATAAATACCAACAAATGCTAAGGTTTTAAAACCTAAAACCTCGTGGTTGATAATGAATTTTGAACCAGAAATGAGTTTAGATTTTTCTAGTTTGCGTAGTCGTTGATGTATTGCTGCTCCTGAGATTCCAACGTTTCTGGCAATTTCCAAAATGGGTGTTCTGGCATCTGTGGTTAAGGTGCGAAGTATTTTTTTATCGATACCGTCTATGGTTATGATTTTATTTTTTTGTTTCATTTGATTGTAATCTAAAACTTAAAAGTAAGTATTTGATTTTAAATTGAAACTATAATTTGCGTTAGGGATTGAAACGGCATCCTTTTTAAAACTTGTAGTCGATAAGTTTGGTATAAAACTAAAAATTGGCAGATTGCCACGTCGTACCTATTAGCAATGACGTTTTAAAAAGATATAGTGGAAAGCCCGACCCTCGTGGTAACGCCCAAGCACTAATAATTTAAAGGATTGTAACCTAAATAAGGCACTTCTTTTTCTTGGAAAGTGATACCGTAAGATTTTAATTCTTGTAAGATAGGTTGATAAATTTCCTTGCTAATAGGGATTTGCACTCCGGGCGTGGTTATTTTACCATTTAAAATGGCAAGTGTAGCCATAGCAACGGGCAGCCCTACGGTTTTAGACATAGCGGTATAGGTTTGGTCATCGCCTAGAACCACCATGTTGGCATCTATTTGGTATTGTTTGCCATGCAATTCGTAACCAAATTTATGGTACATAACAATCATGTCTTTATCCGCTTTGGAGAGTGTCCAGCTATCCATTAATATTTTTTGAAGAATTTGAGCTGGAGTTGCTTTTTTGAGTTCTACAGGTTTATTGGGGTTAAAGATATCGATTTCAACAAGTTTGTCCCAAACTACATCATCTTGATCAATTTTAAGTTCGTGTCTTAATTTTAACTCCACAGAATCGGTTGGGCTATAAGGTAGAAATGAGTTGGTGAAATCGCGGTAACTCATGTTTTCGCTATCATCGATGGTGTAACTATCATCAGTCATTCCAAGGTTTAAAAAAATATTCCAAGCTCTACTAAAACCTACCCGACGCATAGTGCCACGATATAGTGTTTTAATGTTCTTAAGGCCATAAACACTTTGGTATTTTAAAGAGTCTCGGTTGGCATACACTTCAAAGCGACCGAAATTTTCGATTTCTAAAAATTCTGTGCGTCTAAACAAACGGTTGTAAGGAATGTATTTATAAGTGCCTTCCTGAAGAAATTTTGCAGCGCCACCTTGTCCTGCAACAACAACGTTTCTAGGGTTCCAAGTAAATTTATAATTCCAAAGGTTATTATCGCTTTCTGGGGCAACTAAACCTCCAGTGAAGGATTCGAACAAAATAACCTTCCCGCCTTTATCTCTTATTCGGTCTAGAACTTGCATCGCACTCATGTGGTCTATCCCAGGATCTACACCAATTTCATTCATTAAAATGAGACCATTTGCTTTGGCATCATCATCCAAAGCTTGCATTTCAGGACTGACATAAGACGCTGTAACCATGTGTTTTTTATGGGTAATACAATCTTTGGCTACTTCAATATGAAAACGCGCAGGAAGCATGGATACCACAAGATCTGCATTTTTGATGGCTTTGGTTCTAGAAGACTCATCAAAAACATCTAAAGTAATGGCTTCGGCATTTTGATGATTGCCAATTAAAGATTTGGCATGTTCAATATTTAAATCGCCTACGGTTATAAATAAACTTTCGGATGAAGACTTATCTAGTAAATATTTTAAAAGATATGATGAGGATTTTCCAGAACCAATGATTAAAATCTTTCGCATATTGAGTTTTGTTGAGTAATTTTGTTTAAATACCATTTCTACATTGAAATCACCTTAATAAAATACCCTTTTTCTTTTACGATAATTTCAAAATAAAAATGGTATAACTAGTAAAATCCTGAAAACGCAGTCAATTTTACGAAATTAATAAATATTAAAAGCATTTATTGAGAATAATTTATATAAAATGAACAAAACGATTTTAGTTACCGCATCATTATTAGGCGTTTTAAGTATTATTTTGGGCGCTTTTGGTGCACATGCACTAAAGGAATTAATCCCTTATGAATCACAACAAACTTTTGAAACAGGGGTGCGCTACCAAATGTACCACGCGATTTTGCTATTATTTATAGGAAGCACCCATTTAATACAGCAAAAAACTAAAAAGATAATCTACTATTTGGTTGTTGTTGGGCTGTTGTTTTTTTCCGGCTCTATTTATGGTTTAGCTACAAATGAATTATCTGCTTTCAATTTTAAATCCATTGGTTTTATAACTCCAATAGGTGGTTTGTCGTTAATTTTAGCATGGATTTTCATGTTTATCGATTTCATAAAGATTTCGTCTAAAAAGCAGATATAATTAGCATATACTTAAAATAATTGTTTTAATTTTGTCACATAAATAATTTTATATCATTTTATGGGAAATTATGGCAAGGTTACGAAAACGATTTCGTTAGAGCAATATGGCATAAAAAATGCCAAAGTAAATTATCAATTATCTCCTGATGAACTTCATGATATTTCAGTATCAAAAGGATTGGGTGTTGAAGCATCTTCTGGTGCTTTGGCGGTAAATACGGGTGAATTTACAGGACGATCTCCTAAAGACCGGTTTATTGTAAAAGATGATATTACTAAAGACCGTGTTTGGTGGGGTGATATTAACGTTCCTTTTGAATCTGGAAAGTTTGATAAGTTGTATGATAAGGTTGTAGATTATTTATCTGAAAAAGATCTTTTTGTTAGAGATTGTTTTGCGTGCGCTGATGAGGATTACAAACTGAATATTCGAGTGATTAATGAATTACCATGGAGTAATCAGTTTTCATATAACATGTTTTTGCGTCCTATCGAAGCAGAATTAGAAAACTTTGCCCCTGAGTGGACCATTGTTAATGCACCTGGTTTTATGGCAAACGCTGATGAAGATGGCACACGTCAACATAATTTTGCAATTTTAAATTTTACAAAAAAAATTGCGTTAATAGGTGGCACAGGTTATACAGGCGAAATTAAAAAAGGTATTTTTTCTGCTTTAAACTTTATACTTCCAGTATTTAAAAATACAATGCCAATGCACTGTAGTGCTAATATTGGAGCGTCTGGTGATACAGCTATTTTCTTTGGGTTGTCTGGAACAGGGAAAACAACACTTTCTACAGATCCTAATAGGAGTTTAATTGGTGATGATGAGCACGGTTGGACTAACGAAAACACCATTTTTAATTTTGAAGGTGGTTGTTATGCAAAAGTGATTAACTTATCAAGAGATAATGAGCCCGAAATATATGATGCCATTAAAAAAGGAGCGATTCTTGAAAATGTAATTTTAAAAGATAATGGCGATGTTGATTTTGAAAACACATCGATTACGCAAAACACTAGAGTAAGCTACCCTATCCATCATATTGAAAATATACAAGAGCCATCTATAGGTAAAAATCCAAAAAATATATTCTTTTTAACTGCTGATGCATTTGGGGTTATTCCTCCAATTTCTAAGCTAACACCTAGTCAAGCTGCGTATCATTTTATATCTGGTTATACAGCAAAAGTTGCTGGAACTGAAGCTGGTGTTAAAGAACCACTACCATCGTTTTCGGCATGTTTTGGTGCGCCTTTTATGCCTTTGCACCCTGCTAAGTATGCAGAAATGTTAAGTGAAAAAATGATTGATGCTGGGGTGAACGTTTGGTTGGTAAATACTGGTTGGACAGGTGGTCCTTACGGTGTTGGAACCCGAATGAAATTAAAATACACACGTGCTATGATTAATGCCGTTTTAAATGGCGATTTAGGATTATATAATTATGATGATTACCATATTCATTCTGTATTTGGTGTGGCGCAACCAAGATCTTGTCCTGGTGTACCAACAAGTGTTTTAAGCCCAAGAGCGACATGGAATGATGATAAAGCGTATTATACAACAGCTTTTAAACTAACTAATGCGTTTAGAGAAAACTTTAAAAAGTTTGAAGCGCATTGTAGCGAAGAAATTAGACGCGGAGGCCCGCAGCGGTATGCGTTTTAAGTATAAAAAGGGATGATTTTTTAAAAATCATCCCTTTTTATATGTCACTAAATAAAGGTCTTATTTCCCTTTATTAGCTTTTTCAATATATTTTTTTAAAGCCAAGGTCATTGAAGGTGTTTCTGGAGTTGGTGCAGAAATATCTACACGTAATCCTTTTTCTTCCACAGCTTTAATAGTTGTATTTCCAAACACGGCTATACGCGTTTCGTTTTGTTGAAAATCTGGAAAATTATGAAATAAAGATTCAATTCCAGAAGGACTAAAAAACACTAAAACATCATATGATACATTAGCTAGATCTGATAAATCGCTAACTACAGTTTTGAAAAATGTAGCTTGTTTCCAATCTATACCTAAAGCATTTAAGATTTCAGGAACAGCAGGTTTTACTTTATCTGTATTTGGTAATAAGAACTTTTCGTCCTTATATTTTTTAATTAGCGGTGATAATTCAGAAAAAGTACGTTTACCAACATAAATCTTACGTTTTCTATACACTACATATTTTTGAAGATAGTATGCAACAGCTTCAGACTGACAGAAATATTTCATTGAGTCTGGAACTTTAAAACGCATTTCTTCTGCAATTCTAAAAAAGTGATCCACAGCATTTCTACTTGTTAAAATAATAGCTGTATAATCATTTAAATCAATCTTTTGATGCCTAATTTCTTTAGCTGGCACACCTTCCACATGAATAAACGGTCTAAAATCAATTTTTACGCGTTGCTTTTCCATTAAATCGAAGTAGGGCGAGTTCTCTATTTTAGGTTCTGGTTGAGATACTAAAATGGTTTTCACTTTCATAAGCGCAGGTAGTTTTTCTATTATTTTGCAATAAACACCTTGTATAAAATGATATAAGGTGCGATTTCAAGAGCGCAAAGATACAAAATAAAATAAAATAAGTTGTTTTTTATTAAACTTTGATGTGTTTTAAATGAACTTATTAAGCCTATAATATTTACAAGTAATAATAAAGAAATAATGCCATAAATTATTGGTAATGTTGGCTGAAAACTATAGAGAAGTAATGCGTTTAAAGGCAATAGTAAAATGCCTAAATAATTTTTAAAACTTATTTTCTGAAAAATATATTGGTCTACCAGTTTATCAATTTCAAAAACACTGCCTATTAAGCGTTCAATAAGCACTTTTATTAAAATAAAGACACCAATACTAAACGTTAATTTAAACATGGTGTTGCCAGAAATAGTATTAGTTTCGTTAACCTGTTTGAACACGATGAAACAGAAAACTGAAACTGATAAGACTAAGTTAGTGAATAATAAAGCATCAAACTTGTCGAAAAATTTCTGATCTCTCGCATAAATTTTAAGGTATTTGTCGTTTCCTAAGACCAAAATAAAGTCATCAAACCGTTTTGGAGCCGCTAATTTAGCAATAGCTACAATAAATAAGCCTATAACTAATAAGATGGTAAATATTTCGTTTGAAACTATGTGACGAAGCATGCCATAAAATTATTATAATTTTTAAGAATAGGGTGTATTATTAAGAAATATTTAAAAAAAATAAACGCTGATTAATGTACATTTGCTAAAAATGAAAAAGGACTTCAATAAATAAGAAATATGCCTGATACTGTTGTAATTATTCCAACATATAATGAAATTGAAAACATAGAGGCTATAATAAGAGCTGTGTTTTCTCAATCTGACACTATTCATATTCTTATTGTAGATGATAATTCACCAGATTTAACTGCTTTAAAAGTTAAAGAACTTCAAAAAGAATTTCCTGAAAAGTTGTTTTTAGAGGTCCGAAAAGAAAAATCTGGATTAGGGACGGCATATATTCATGGGTTTAAATGGAGTTTAGCAAAAGGCTATGACTATATTTTTGAAATGGATGCTGATTTTTCGCATAACCCAAATGATATTTTGAAACTTTACAATGCTTGCCACTTAGAAGGCGCAGATATGGCTATTGGGTCAAGATACAAAACAGGCGTGAATGTGGTTAATTGGCCAATGGCTCGGGTGCTGATGTCTTATATAGCATCAAAATATGTGCGACTAATAACGGGCATGAAAATTCATGACACTACCGCAGGTTTTGTATGTTATAAAAGACATGTTTTAGAAGCTATTGATTTGGATACTGTTAAGTTTATAGGTTATGCGTTTCAAATTGAAATGAAGTTTAAAGCTTATTTAAAGCAATTTAAAATTATTGAAGTTCCTGTTATTTTTACAGATAGAACACGAGGTGAATCCAAATTAAGCTCAGGAATTATTTCTGAAGCTGTTTTTGGAGTTATTTCTATGAAGTTGAAAAGTTTATTTAAGAAATAAAAGTATGAAACAGAAAACTACACTTATAAAAAATGCTAAAATAGTTAATGAAGGCACTATTTTTAGTGGTGATGTATTAATTGAAGGGGAGTATATAAAAGAAATAGCAGCATCTATTAGTCCAAAATCTGCTGAGGTACTAGTTTATGATGCTGAAGGAAAATATCTTTTACCTGGAGCTATAGATGACCAAGTGCATTTTAGAGAGCCAGGGCTAACACATAAAGCAAATATTGAAATTGATTCTAAAGCGGCTATTGCTGGTGGTATCACGTCTTTTATAGAAATGCCAAACACCAACCCACAAACCACAACTATTGAGAAGTTAGAAGAAAAGTTTGATATAGCAGCACAAACATCTTCAGCAAACTATTCGTTTATGTTTGGTGGGACTAATGATAATTTAGATGAAATTTTAAAACTAGATGTTAATCAAGTTGCTGGATTGAAACTGTTTTTAGGTTCTTCAACAGGAAATATGTTGGTTGATGATCCAAAAGTTTTAGAAAAGATATTTAAAAGCACCAATATGGTTATTTCGGTTCATTGTGAAGATGAAGGGACTATAAAGAAAAATTTAAAGAAACATATTGATGAATTTGGGGAAGATATTCCTATTAAATACCATCCTATAATACGAAGTGAGGAGGCTTGCTATTTATCATCGTCTCAAGCTATTGAATTAGCTAAAAAAACAGGTGCAAGGTTACATGTTTTTCACCTTTCAACAGGTAAAGAGACTAATTTGTTTACTAATAAAATTCCTTTAGCAGAAAAGAAAATAACGGCAGAAGTTTGCGTGCATCATTTATGGTTCTCTGATGACGATTATGATAAAAAAGGAACATTAATTAAATGGAATCCAGCGGTTAAAACAAAAAAAGATAGAGATCAATTATGGGAAGCTTTACTAGACGATAGAATAGATGTTATAGCTACAGATCATGCACCACACACTAAGGAAGAAAAGGAAAACGTTTATACTAGTGCGCCAT
>RCNE010000644.1_pt1 | contig 18596 bp, 26 predicted proteins | sample 2041361 | NCBI WGS metagenome assembly RCNE01 (sample SAMN09708229, study PRJNA481090) | Marine sediment metagenome, whole genome shotgun sequencing project.
TTGCCCTGATCTCGATGATTAACAGCTTCAAGGATGTTTCAAATGCATAACTGGCAAGAAAAATACCAATCAAAAGTGTCCACGCCGCAAGCTGCGGTCAGCAGGGTCAGGAGTGGGCAAAGGGTGTTCATCGGTTCGGGGGCGGCGGAACCGCAGTTACTCGTTAAGGCACTTGCAGATCGTGGGCAGGAGCTCTCAGACACGCAGATCACCCACATTCTCACCCTTGGCGTAGCCCCATATGCCGATCCGAAACTGAAAGATGGTTTCCGTCACAATGCGCTGTTTATTGGTCCAAATGTTCGCGAGGCCGTCGCGGAAGGGCGTGCGGATTTCACCCCCGTTTTTCTTTCTGAGGTTCCGCGGCTTTTTCGTCGTGGCAAGATGCCAATCGACGTGGCGCTGATCCAGGTGTCGCCACCTGACGAGCATGGCTACTGCAGTTACGGGGTGAGTGTTGACGTGACCAAGTCGGCTGCTGAGAGTGCCCGTCACGTGGTGGCAGAGGTTAATCCCAATATGCCGCGAACGCTCGGTGACTGCTTTATTCACATCAATGACATCCATGAACTTGTTCCAAGCGACCAGCCTATTCTCGAGGCGCCGGCGGCACAGGTTGACGATATAGCACAACAGATTGGGCAGCATATTGCGGAACTCATCCAGGACGGTTCAACCCTTCAATTGGGTATCGGTACGATTCCCGACGCTGTTTTGTCTTGTCTTGGCGACAAGAAGGACCTCGGCATACATTCAGAAATGATTTCCGACGGTATTATTGATCTTGTCGAGAAAGGTGTTATTAACGGTTCGAAAAAGAATATCCATACCGGCAAACTTGTTGCCAGCTTTGCGATCGGTACCCGCAAGCTTTACGATTTTATCGATAACAATCCGATGTGTGAATTCCACCCTTCTGAATTTATCAACGATCCATTCCGCATCGCACAGAATGACCGTGTAGTAGCGATCAATTCGGCCTTGCAGGTCGATCTGACCGGCCAGGTTTGTGCCGATTCACTGGGTACCTATTTTTACAGTGGTATCGGTGGCCAGGTTGATTTCATACGCGGCGCCTCACGCTCTCACCAGGGCAGACCCATCATCGCGCTTCCATCCACCGCCGGCGGCGGAAAGATATCACGTATCACGCCAACCTTAACCCCGGGCGCGGGTGTTGTTACCAGTCGCGGCGACGTGCATTACGTGGTCACCGAATATGGTATTGCCGATCTGCATGGCAAGACCATACGTGAACGGGCCATGGCATTGATTCACATAGCGCATCCGGATCATCGTGAACAATTGATGGAAGAGGCGCGTAACCGGAAACTCGTTTACAGCGATCAGGTCGCCGTTTTTGGTCACGGCGATTTGAATCGTCGCTCTTTCGAGAGGACGTTAACATGCACCAATGGAAAGTCCGTACACATGCGTCCGGTTCTTCCCACTGACGAGGACATGATGCGCGACCTGTTCTATGCCTGTTCAGAACAGACCTTGTATCATCGCTTCTTCACAAAAATGCGGGCCATGCCGCACCGCAAACTGAAAAAATTTGTCAACATTGACTATGTGAAAACCATGGCCCTGGCCAGCGTGACCCATGAGGACGAACACGAGATGATTGTGGCTGTTGGCCGCTATTCGGTTGACAAGGCCAGTAATGCAGCGGAGGTAGCTTTCATCGTCAGGGACGACTGGCAGGGTCAGGGTGTGGGGATTTCAATGTTCAATCAATTGCTTGAAGTAGCACGAAAACGCGGCATCGCGAGGTTTACCGCTGACGTACTGCATGATAATGCCAGGATGCTGCACATTTTTCACAAGTGCGCTCCAACCTCCATCGAAAGTACGCTTGAGGATGGGGTTTATCGCCTTTCATTCAGTATCAGACCGGGGGATTAGAAATACCTGTTTGGTTTTGCCCAATAACAACCGGTGGTTTCCCGGAGCACCCAGGCTGCACAGCACCGTTGATCCTGAACATATCTGGCCACATATGCACCTGTACTTTTTATCCGCAGGGGAGCCGAGGTCGCGCGGTACCTTCCTTCAGGACTCGCTGTAAATACGTCCATGTAAGCTCGGGCGCGACATCCATGTCGCTCACGGTCCTGAAGTAAGGAACCACACACCCTCGGCTCAGTGCGTAGTCAAAGGGTAATGGTTTCTGATAGATGGACTACGTTTCGGCTGAAACAGCAAAGGAGTGGACTCATTCTGTGACAAATAGGGCCAGAGCAAGAATTATGAATTCCTACCCTGGCCCCAATATTTGGGATTCTGAATCGGTCTGCGAAGGAGTTACTGGCCGAATTCTGAATACCCAAAGGCTGGCAGGTTAACAGTCTCACCATTAACCAGTTTGACTTGATGACAATTGGTGGTGGTCGGGACGCGTCCGCCACAGACGTAATCAAGATCAACCGCAACGAAGTAAGTGCCGGGGTTGAAACTACTGAAGGCGAAATTTCCCTGCTCGTCAGTGGAAACGGTTTGCAGGGCCGTGCCGCCACAATGTTCGACAAAGATCTTGACATGGATGTCTTTCAGACCACCTTCCTCACAATCGCAAATGCCATTTTTATCCTTGTCACAATAGACATTTCCTGTGATTGAGCCTGTTTCCGTTGCTGCTAACTGATCGCTGTAGGTAGTCATTAGCAGCGCAAAGAGGAACAGGAGTGTTGCGAGTTTTAAATGTTTCATAACTGATCCTCCTTTTTGATCGTTTTAGTGCAGGTTTTCGACATGGTCGACGATCGTGTCATCCAGCACTGCCTGTATAGCCACTTCAACATTGGCAATATCAGTGACGATTGGTTTGATTCCTGATTCCTGTAGATTCTGGTAAGCACCACGCCCCATACCACGGCTTACCAAAACATCGCAATCCCTGATGTTCTCAAACATCTGTTCATGCCTTCTCTTTGACCGGTCACCAAAGCCGCTGCCCCTGGGGTCAGATTTATGTTCGTGCCTACCGTGATCCTGTTTGGAAGAATGGCAAAAACCATGCTTGGGAAGTGATTTCCGGTCTATAATTTTGTCTTGCTCAAACGAAATAACAATATAGTTTTCAGCACGGCCAAAGTGCCGACTGATGGTTTGTCCGTCATCGGAAACAATTGCGATTTTCATGATTGGTAAACCTCTGGTTTAAAGTTTATTTCTTCATCACAAATGTACAACTATATTATGTTTATGTCAATTATAATTGTACAATACTGGTGGATGGTTGATAATGTTTTTTAACCATTAACAAGCGGCAGGGATAAAAATATGAAAGATAAACTGATGGTGGGGCAGCGTATCCGGGAAATAAGGACTCAAAGGGGGCATTCACTGCGCGCATTGGCGGAGTTAAGCAATCTCTCGACGAATGCAATCAGCCTGATTGAGCGTGGGGATAACTCACCAACGGTTTCTTCCTTGCATAACCTGGCGACCGCACTGGTAGTGCCGATTACGACGTTTTTTGAACAACAGCCGAATGGGCAGGTGATTCATTTGAAGAAGCAGGGGAGACTCACTTCCGAAACCGCGGGGGTGAAAATGGAGAGCCTTGGAAGTGGTCTGCCAAATCAGCAGATTGAGCCATTCCTAATGACCATCGCGCCCCGGGGCAGCAGCACGAATGGCCAGATTACCCATGCGGGCGAAGAACTGGTTTATGTGCTGAGCGGGGCCCTGGTATGCACGATCAATGAGCAGGAGTACGCCCTTGAAGATGGTGACAGCCTGTTGTTTCTTGCATCACAACCGCATGTTTATCGAAATAAAACCAGCAAGAAGGCACAGATTCTGATTATTTTTCAGCCTATGGTCGGTCAGTTAATGGCGCACCAGCATTAAGATTCTTGATCCAATCAGTCACTACGATCATCTGCTTGCCATTCCTCCAGCGATAGTCTGCGCCCGTATACCCCCACCAGTCCCAGCAGGCATAGGGATTCAATGCTCCGGGTACGACTTGCGGGAAGGCCAGTACGATATCGTTGGCCTGGGCCCAGGAAAGGTAACCACTCTGTTGCATGAAGTCCGTTCCGAGAGTGACAGCAGACTGGGCACAGCCGTGTAATACCAGGTGGAGTGCACAGGTCTGCCCGCCATCGGCACAGGCGGGTGGAACAAACAAATAGGCGGTGTCGCTGAGACCGGCCTCGGCAGCGCCCGGCAGGGATACTGTAGTAAGCGCTGTTTCGGGCTCGGATGCCGGTTCTTCCATACCTGTGTACATGTGTTTTAAAATTTCACCAGCCGCATCGTAATCACAATCACCCACGAATGGAGGTTGCATGGCGGTGCAGGCATTGCCGTGGCCGCGGGCGGGAAAGTTGTGTGCGGCGGCGACATCATTGACATAGATGATTTGATCGGCAGGTACAAATTCAGCGTAGAGCGCCCCTGTTGCGTCATTTACCTGCGTTGCAACGGTGGTGTCCAGCGTACCGTGGAATATCCAGACTGGATCATCGGCCATGTTTTCCGGGTCCGCGACAAGGCCTTGCTCTGCAGCATTGCTGATTCCTTCGGCCAGTGCTGCCACCGGTATGGCGCCGTCTGTTTTACCCATGCAGCGTGCCATTGCAGTTGCAAGCGAACCATCTGCGCAGCCAAAAGGCCCTGAAGCTATGATGCCGACACCTGAAAAAATATCCGAATAGGAAACATGTAACTGGTGAGCCATCTGCCCCCCAGCGGATATGCCCGATACCGTGACGCGGTCCGTGTCAATTACCGGTGATTTGCCGGTTTCGGATGATAGTGCCGGTGTGGATAACAACAGGGCGCTTAGTAGCAGTTTATACATGTTTTTGTCTCCGTAAAAATTGATCGATGCCGTCCAGGGCATGTTGGGTTTGAACCTGGTCAATAAAGTTCTCGCGCTCAGTCTCCAGGCGGCTGCGCAGTACTTCGATATTGGTATCAGGTAATGTACGGGTGCGGGTGTCGTTCTTGTCGCCAGCTACCATACGTGCCCAGGCAAGTGCGCTGGCATCACAATCATCCTCAACCACCTCTTGTGCAAGACCCATTGCGAGGCAGGTATCCGCATCTTTACTGGCGTTGCTTTTCAGCCAACGCATGACCTGCCTGCGGCCAATGACGTCGGGTAATAGAGCTGTCCATCCGCCATCCGGGCTGAATCCAACGACCGAATAGTAGGGTGTGATCGTTGCCCCGCGCTGCATAATGACGTGGTCAGCGGCCAACAGCAGACCGAGTGAACCCCCGGTCACCTGGCCGTGAACAGCACACACGATAGCCGCAGGATGTGTGTACATGGTTAGGATCACCTGGTTGAGTTGGCCCACCAGTTCCTGTGAGTATGTGCCAATGGTGGCCTTGTGATTCTGAAACCCGGAAAGATCACCACCGGTTGAAAATGATGGGCCCTCAGCGCGTAATATGACCACCGAGGCTGCCTGGCAGTCCTCGTGCTTAAGCACCTCCAAAAGCCGGGAAAGTAGCTCCGGAACCAGCGCGTTGTGGCGGGCAGGGCGGTTAAGGCTTACCAGTGCGATATTACCATCAAGCCGAAGTGTCACAAGCCGGTCATTTTTCAAAGCCGGTCTCCTGCATAAGATCACCTACATAAACAAGTGCACGGCCGCTGGCCACAGTCTTGCCATCGGTATTTCGGCAGGTGGTGGCGAGATCCACCAGTTGTTTGTCCGGTCTGAGTCGTGTGATTTCGACACGCGCTCTGAGCGCTTCCCCGACCTCGGCGCCGGGTTGAAAACGGGTTTCCTGTTTGAGGTAATTGGTACCCAGGCCCGGTAGTTTTACCCCCAGCAAGTAAGAGAATAAGGCGCCGATAAGCGGTTCGGGTACCTGTGGGCTGGTGACTTCGTGACCGCTTAGTCTGGAGTATTCCTTAAGGTCCTTGTGACTGAATGTTCGTGTGATTTCTGCGCCATCGCCAACTTTCATGCCATCACCCTGGCATGACCCTGGCAGGTTACAACGCCATCATCCATGCGTTTCACTTCAAGCGTCAGCTTGCTTCCGTCGCCACCGCCGCCGGTAGTTTTTACAGCGAACTGCATCGGTTCGTTTGCATAAGTAGGGGCTGGAAACATCACCGCTTGCTCATCGAGTCGAGCACCCGGAACCAATTGCTCTATCAGACCTCGCAGCACGCTGCACAAAAGCAGGCCGTGGGCTACCGTGCGCCCGAAACGGGTAGTGACGCAAAAGTCCGGGTCTGTGTGAATCGGGTTGTTGTCACCACTGAGGCTGGCGAAACGGTCAAAATCCTCCTGGCTGAAGATTTTTACGATACTGACCTGCTGAACCCCAGTCATTCCTCACCTGTGGGCATGGAAGGCAAAAGATGCTTCTGTACCTTGCCTGCGGCAGTGCGGGCAAAGTCGTCCACCCGTATGAAGTATTTGGGTACCTTGTAGGTGGCCATATTCAGTTTGCAAAAGCTGATCAGTTCGTCATCTGATGAGGGCGGTTGACCGGGTTGTAGTAGCAGGTAGGCGCATCCAACCTCACCCCATTTCTCGTCGGGCATGCCTATGACTGCTGCTTCGAGCACCCCGGGATGCCCGGCGAGTTGACCTTCGACCTCGGCCGCATACACGTTCTCTCCACCTGAAATATACATATCCTTGAGACGGCCTACGATATAGTAATAACCATCCTCATCCTGACGCCCGAGGTCGCCACTGCGTAGCCAGCCGTCTGCGGAGAATGAATCAGCCGATGCATCCGGCCGGTTGTAATAACCGGGTGTTATGCCGAGTCCTGAAAACCAAAGTTCGCCGGTGACGCCCTGCGGGACGTCATTGCCATCTGCATCAACCAGTCTGACCGACGCCAGCAGTTGGGGTTTGCCAACCGAACCGATCTTGTTCATGGCATTGGCCTCATCCATCAGGAAGACGGTCGGACCGGTTTCAGTCATTCCCATGCCGTTGAGTACGGTTGCGCCGCGTGCCGCGAATTGCTGCAGGAGCTTGTCGGGCATCGGTGCACCGCCGCAACCCCAGCACCGTACGCATGACAGATCCAGTTCGTTGAAACGGGTGTGCAGGCTGATTGCCTGGTAAATGGCCGGCACACCGAAAAAAGTATCGAGCTCGCCGGTTTCAAGTAACTCGATTGTGCGCTCCAGATCAAAACCCGGTGTGATCAGTGTACGGGCGCCCATGATCAGTGCCGGCAGGGTTGTCAGATTGATACCGCCAGTATGGAACAACGGCAGGTAGTTCAGGCTTGTATCATCCGCACGTAAGCCCATGGCCTGGGCGATATTGATGTAGTTGGCCAAGGCCATTCCATAGGTCTGTATAACCGCCTTGGGTTTGCCGGTGGTACCGGAAGTGTAGAGCAGGTACCAGGTTTCATCCGCCGGCGAGCTGGCCCTGCCTTTCATAACCCGGAGAGCATCCCGACGGCTGCGAAAACCGCTATTGCCACTGTCATCCAGGTTTAAAAGTACCAGGCCCTTGCGTGCGAGGCTGCCGGCAGTATCCGCGTCTTCGGTTCCATGTATGAGCAATGCCGCGCCGCAGTCATCGAGTAATGGTGCCAGTTCTTTGGCTGGCATACGCCAATTTAATGGGACCAGGATGGCACCCAGTCGCGCGCAGGCAAACAGTAGTTCGAAAAACTCTATCCGGTTACGGCACACAAGCGCGACACGATCACCCTGTGCTACACCAAGGCTTGAGAGCAGGGCGGTGGTCCTGCCGGTGTGTTGATCCAACTCAAGGTAATTGACCTGCTCTCCACGGTCGAGATCCTCAAAGGCAATTTGCTCCGGACCCAGTTCGGCACGTCTGGCCAGGATATCGAAAACCGGAAAACTCATGATGCTTACCTCGGTCTGATACCGTTGGCAATCAGATCGGTCACGATCTCGGCAACCCTGGCTGCCGGCACATTGTCATCCCACTCGGTGTATTTCATACCCAGGAAGACGGCGATGCCCATAATCGCCCAGGTCCACGTTTCATAATCACCCTGGCGGATATCCCCGCTGTCACCGGCTTTTTTCAGATTCTCGCGGTAGGCATCGGCAAAACCCTCATAGTGATCGCGATAGGCATCATTGGCGACGAATTCGGCTTCCGCAATGATGCGGTAAATGCCCTTGTGCTGGCGGGAAAATTCGATATAAGCCTCTATTCCAAGGCGTTCCGCTGCCATGCGGTCGGGGGCACCTGCGACGCGTTCAGCAATCCAGCGACGGATGCGGTGGCTCATGTAGGTGACAAGATCGTGGAAGATCTCTTCTTTGCTTTCGTAATAGGTATAAAAAGTACCCAGCGCAACGCCTGCCCGGTAGGTGATACCACTGATTGCAGCGGAGTGAAAACCCTTTTCGCCGAATTCAATTTCGGCTGCCTGCAGCAACTTGTCGCGGGTTCGTTTGCCACGTGCGGTCTTGGGAGTTTTGTCATTACCTGAAAGTTGATTCATGTTTCATAATGTTGCATACTTTGAATCACTTGGCAAGTTTTGCTTGACAGGTTTTTCAAACACGACCGGCCGACATAACGGTACCTTCTATGGGTTTTACCGAGCATCACTACACGACTGACGACGAATTGACTTTGTACTACCGGAGTTATGGCTCCGCCAAGGATGTTGTGGTCTGTCTTCCGGGCTTGACCCGCAATAGCAAGGATTTTCACGAGATTGCTACTCACCTGGCATCACGGTATCGCGTATTGTGCCTGGATTTGAGAGGCAGGGGCCAGTCCGGTTGGAACCCTGATTGGCATAATTACCATCCAGGTACTTATATCAACGATACCTGGAACCTGGTGGACCAACTGGGTATTACCAGCGTTATCATACTGGGTACTTCGTTGGGTGGTTTGCTGGCAATGATCATGGCATCGCAACAACCAGGGCGGGTAAGGGCAGTCATATTGAATGATGTCGGACCGGAAGCTGATCCTGTCGGCTATACGCGAATACTCGAATCACTCGACCAGCGCACGGAAGTGAGAGACTGGCAGGATGCAGCCATGCTATGCGAGCAGGATCATCGCGAGATGCTGCCGAATATGCCGATGGAGTTTTGGCATGACTATGCGCATAGAATCTACCGCGAGGGAGCAGATGGCCGGCCTGAATTTGAAGTCGACCTCAATGTTTTCGAGGCCATCCGTAAGGGAGACCTGAGCCGGATTGCCGGTATTCAGGTTGACCCGTGGGCCACCTTCGGGGCAATTACCATGCCCTGCCTGGTACTGCGTGGAGAGTTATCCGATATCCTTTCCGAGAAAATTGTGGAACGCATGACCACTGTCAAACCGGATCTGCAAAGTGCGGTTATTTCCAACAGGGGGCATGCACCGTTGCTTTTTGAGCCCGAATCTATAGCGGCAATCGATAGTTTTCTGGAACAAACCTGACAGATTGAATGGATATCTGGATTGACCGAATCAAATCTGCTGTATTTAGTGCTGAAGAACCATATTATTATGATTATAAAGGATATATTTGTCTTCAGGCTCTCCTGTCCTGTTGATCAATTAGTTGGGTTGTTCTCGTTAATGTTTCCGGCCAGTTGAATATGCGCCACAACAGCACATGAAAAATAATTAGTGCAACTGTGTAGATGCCGCCGGCAATAATAAGTGCTTCTTTCATAATTTTTTATTCACATAACGGTTTTAACTCACCGGTTTTCGGCAAGCACTACGATAATTAGACCACAGGCAGTCCAAGCCGAAAATCCGGTGCAGCGTATTGTTATACAGCTAATCGGTCCAACCGGAGTTGAGGGCCCAAAAAAACAGCCCAAATGTAAACAGAACCAAGGCGACATAGGCCAAGGAGCAATACCGAGCAACGCCTTTCCATTTAACTATCGGATACACAACTCCTGCAATCAATATCCCGAAGCTCATCGCCCGAATTAACAAGAATCCGGAAGAATCGACATCCAATACCCTCACCGCACCGGGCCAGATTACAGCTAAAAGCCAGGCTACTGGCACTACCGGCAACAACAACGCTTGCGCTATAAACCCTCCATCTAACAGCGTCTCGAGAAACGCGTATACAATCGCACCCCCCAAGAAACTAACCAAGAGTAGACGGGTAACTCTAGGAGTTTCTGTTTTCATCTCTTACTCTACTAGTGGAATATTGAGTCGGTCGCCAGCCGAGGAGCGCTTTCACCGTCATCGCTATTTGTCACAGCTGTATAACGTCTAGGTATGGAGTCCGATTGCCTGGCCTTGTTATGTGTTTTTAAAAAACTTTTCATTTGGATGCGGCTCTTTTTTAGCCATCTCCTCCATATGTCTCTTTTGCTCTTCTTTCCCTGCCTCAATATGCGCCCTACAACTTTGACACCTTACGGCTTTAGAGCCTTCATAGGCTTGATGAACTTCATACCACCATTGCTGTTGCTTGGCAGACCATATTGATTCATTGCCACAGTCAACGCAGATAAAGACCTCGTCATAGTAATAATCTTTATAAATTTTGGTCTTTGTACTATCTACAGGCAACCTGGTTTCAGTTTTATTTTTTGTCCGTTTATTTTCGATATCAGACTACCTTAAGATACACATAACGCCTCGCATCTGCGAGTCAGCTTTGCTGGGTCCGACTGCATGCGTTTGTTATGTGGCTTATGCTTCATTTCTGATATACCGAATCGCGCCGAATGTGGCACCAACTGTAAATCCAATAATTGCACTATATCCTGTTGAAATGAGAATGATTAGTCCAGCGCTAAATGATTGAATGGCCCTTATATCCCCTACGGAAACAAGTAGCACTACTATGCCTACAACTAGTCCATAAACAGTGCCACCTAACATTCCGTAAAAACCGATAAATACGCTCGACAACCTATCCTTTTTTATCAAATAAGCAACTATTGGAATTCCGATAACAGCCATACTAATATACGAAAATAGTGTTTGAATGAGTAATGCAATAGGGCTGAAGATTTCTGAAAAGAAAAAACTAAGAATAGGTACTACCAGTGGCGACAACGCTACTGGAAAAGGTTCTGACTTTATTGTTTCAAGCCACATAACGCCGAGCTAAGCGGCTGTTCTATAAGTTGTGGTTTTATGGAAACACTTTGCGCAGCAAACCATAAAACCGCGACTTATAAAACTGTCCAGCCAACGAAGTTGGCGGTGCTTGAGCAACTTGTTGGGCATTATTTTTTAATGAGGCGTGTTGAGTCATAAATGAATATTTCAGACTCTTTTCCCGCCCACCTAGTTGCTACCAAAGCACTATATGGATTTAGTAGTGCCGCTTCAACTACTTTTTTCAAAGCCTCTAATTTAGGCTCACCGTTATACATTGAATAATAACGAATGGATTTTTCATATTCTTCTGCAACATAGAAATAGAAACCATCAGGTTTTGCTAAAAGACTAACGACCCCACTATATAAAACTAATATTTCCCGCGATTGCTTTCCATTTACAGTTTTAAAACGATATAAAAGCGTTTGCGGGCTTTTTTCAGAAGTGAATTTTTGAATTTCAACTTGAAACTCACCCAATTGAATTGTTTCAATAGACTCTGCTTTTTTAGGTTTATTGTGAATTAAATGAAAACCTCTTTTTCCGTCTTTTTCTTGATCTAGAACTAGGGTGGCAAAGTTTACCCTAGGAAAACCTCATTAGAATCAGGGGAATTATCCGCAAATGCGGAGCTTGTAGTTACTACAAATAAAAAGGCTAAAATATATTTTATTAAACTCATATGTTCCTCATTGGTAATGTGCCTAACGACTTGAGCTGGTAATACCCCCTTTTTTAACCTCCCTCAAAAGTAGAGATCAGGCCACCATGGCCAGTTTTTGAATCGGAGTGATACCACCCAGACCTATGTTAGGGCGCTCATGATTGTACGTCCAGAGCCACCGGGTTGCATATTCCTGAACTTCTTCAACTGAGTCGAACAGAAACTGAGCCAGCCAGTCATATCGTACAGTGCGATTGTAGCGCTCGATGTACGCATTCTGCTGCGACTTTCCAGGTTGAATATGCAGCATCTTAGCCCGACCAGTCGGAGATGGGCTTACATAGTATTTCGAAATCGACATGGTAGTGCTCGTCGTGCCGCACCCAAGACGGACGGGTGGAGAATTGGATATCTTGGAGTTGGGGCCAGGAAGGAGTGCTGTGTAGAAAGGGTTGGAGTTTTGGGTCGAAGATGACGCGCCAGATGCCGATGCCGTTGGCCTCTGCTGCCTTCCGAATGGCAGCGATGTGGGCAGCAAGCGCGGCGAAGTCAATGGTGAGGTCGTCGACTCTCCCAATTGAGTCGAATTCGATGCTGTAGCCATACTTGTTTGTGATGCCAGTTGGTAACGGCAAGGACTTCCCGGACTTGTTGACCACAGGGACCATGAAGTCGACCGATAGACCGTTCTGATGTGTCTTGTGCGGGTCGAACTGTCCACCCTCAGCGGCACCGCTCTCACCGTAGACGAAACGCCAGTTCGGATTCGAAACAGCGAGCGCTCCAAAAGCGTCAGAGACGACTTGGGCGACTGTGCAATGAACCCATGTGCGTCCGAGCAGCGAACCCAAGGCTGTGTAAGCAGAGAAGTTTGGGCCATTCGATGGCAACTTGCAGCCGTCCGCCAGAGCCCCGTTCGAAGTTGTGCCGAAACATGTGCTTGCAGACAGGCCTTGAGATCCCGCGAGCGTGACGAGGGCGACAGCAATGGAAACTACCAGTTGCACGCTACTATCCCGAGGCCGCATAACGTCTGAATTAACCGGCACCGGCATCGCCGGTATCCGTGTATAATGATTTGTTAGGTTTCACTGAACTCTGCCTCCGCTTACATGTTGTTGAAAACCTTCTCGTGCCTCGCCGATGAATATCAGAAGCTGATCTTCTGGAACACGATCTACAAAAATTTTGCTCCGTTCTGCTTCAACGCTCAGTAGTTCAGCTGCTTGATTGGTTGGGATAAACAGTTTTTTTGGAAATTGCTGTTTGTGAGAATGCCCACTTTTCAATAAACGTTTGGACTCAAGTTGCGATGGCTCTGATGAACCAACACGAACAAATTCTGTGCCGAGAATCATACAACTTGCTGCGTCCATCAGTGCGAGAACATTAAAGTCGCCATCTACTTCGGTTACCACCGGTGCATCATTTAGCTTAAATACTATCCAAGCTTCGTTTACCTGAAATTGACTTGGGTCGAACACCAATATTTCCTCCCTCTGAGACCTGACGTTTTAGTTAAGCGGCGTGGCGGAGCCACGTCCGGTGGAAGGCCACAGGCACGGAACGAACTTAAACGTTTTGTTAGGCGTCTTTGTCACAGACCACTAGCCGATAGCCCAAATCCAAACTATCTTTGTTTAACAAATTACCATGTTCTTTATGCCACTTCCCTGATGAGATATCGCACGATAATTGAGCAAGCCCTGCCTCGGTGTTTTGCATTCGCGCAAAAGTTGATATGGCTGCGCGAACACCTTCATTTAAGTACGCGTCCGGTCTTTTCCAGTATGCGCACATAAACCCGTCTGTACAATCACCTGGTATTTCTACAATTTCAGATGATATGCATCCAAGCAATTGGTCGAGTTCATTCAGTGTTGGAAACAAGGCTTTATCAATTACTCTCATCTCCGGGAAATAATCCTCCAGCCAGTTTTTCGGACTATCATCCATCCAGGTCAACAAAACTATCTTTCGTTTTGCGACTCTTCGCATTTCACTTAAGCCCTGCGGGATATCACCCCAGTGATGAATAGTCAGGATTCCCATTGCCACATCAAATTCATTGTCATCGAAGGGCAAATCTTCTGCATAGCCTTGAATTACCGTCGCGGTTGCTCCCTTTCGTTTTGTTATCATTTCGTGAGAGGGTTCGATTGCTACAACATCACAATCTATGGGTTCATATGCACCTGTACCCGCGCCAACATTAATAATTCTTTTTGCACCCTCTAGATGTTTAAAAATTTTGCCGGCTATTCGTTTGTCAGGTATCCTAAAACTACCGTATTGCTTTGCAAACTTGTCATAGTCTACGAACACTATAATCGCCTAACGTCTGAATTAACCGGCGCGCAGACCGGTGTTCCCGCGGCATCGCGCCGACACACTTTCCCGCGTCCGGTTGAATGATTTGTTATATACCGGCCTACTCACCAACCGAATGCTCCAGGACCTCGGACACCCATTGATTTATGCTTTTGTCTTCGGCTGTAGCCTTGTTTGCGATCTTACTATGCAATTTAGGTGGAATTCGGAGGTTAAATTTACCGGAATATGCTTTTGTGGGGTATATTCCCTTTTCTTCACAGACCTCTAGAAAAACAGCCAATGAAGCCTTGAATTCACGCCTGAGAACCGTTGGGTTCTTACCATAAAAATCTGCGCTTCCATTTAGCCCCAGAATTTCTCCCCGAAATTCATCAAGCTCAGAATCATATTCAATTTTTGCCTTGTAACCATCGACTTCCATAATATTCATGGTGTCACCTCATATTGCTCTAACCACTTCCGGATACTGGAAATTGCTCCTTTGACTGTTTTGGGCGAGGGGTGAGGCCTGTGAAATACTCGAACTTCACCAAAGAGTACTACCGCAACCCTGGAACCTGCTCTTTCAGATATGTCCGCTCCCAACACTTTGAACAAGGACTCAATATCCTTCCATGGAATATTGCCGCTAGTTGGTCGATTGAAAATCTGCTCTAGCGTCCTCTGATGCTTTCGCTTCATGCAAGAATAGTACCATTAATTAGTACCACACACAATCTGAGGTATATAACGTCTTAGTTAAGCGGCGCCGTTAGGCGTCCGGTGGAGCCAGCTTGCTGGCGGAACGTACTTGAACTTTTTGTTATGCTGTTTTGCACACATTTTTAAAACATTGTGTTGTCGTTCGCTGATTCCGCCGGCACGGCCTGCCCGACATTCCAGTGTTCGGCAAATTTTCCATCTTTCATTCGGAAAATATTGATGACAGCGTTACCAAGGACGTCCGGTGTCCTTTTGGCGTGAAGATGTATCCAAACTAAATCGCCATCGGCTCCCGTGCGTTTAATTTCCATTGCAAAATCCGGATAGTTTTCAAATCTGGTTGCGAAATAACTTAACACCGCATCTCTTCCATCTGGAACCCATGGTGTGTGTTGGATATACGTCTCAGCGAAACATTCGCGGCGCGAGGCCACTAGATCTTGCTGGTTTTCGAGGAGATCCATGCAATATATAGCTTTCTTCAGATTTTCTTCTTCCAGCGCTGTTTGCGGATCTTTGTCTCCTTGGCATGCCCCAAGCGCTAACGCCGTGATGAGAATGGTCGTACCGCAGATGAAGTTTTTAATTTTAACAATATTCATGTAACTCTCCTACGGCATCGTCTGAGTTAAGCGGCGCCGTTAGGCGTCCGGTGGAGCCAGCTTGCTGGCGGAACGAACTTGAACGATTTATATTGGTTACCCAATACCGAACACCGAAAGAACACCACCCAGGATGACGACAAGCGCAATTACACCAAGCTGAATGCCGAAGAACTGAAATGCAACGGTAACGCCAGCCACCCAGAAATGCACCTCCAATTGCGAACCTTTTTCCTTTCTCAAAAACCCAGCCTGTCACTCCCAGCATAATGGCGAGGTAGCCAAGCGCGAAAGCGGTAATTCCAATTATTCGGTCAATGTCTATGTGTGTGGTCTCAGTCTTTTTCTCAAGTTCCTCGCCTCTGAATGCTGCAACCGTTGCATCTCGAATCTCTACGGCTTTCTCAGCAATGGTGGGTTCTGGTGCGAATGGACCGGCGTAGAAATGCACAAGGGCAACCAGTAATGCAACGCCGCCACAAATAAAGCTAATCAATCCCAGTTTCGTGCTGATATCTACCATATAAATATAACGTCTTAGTTAAGCGGCGCCGTTAGGCGTCCGGTGGAGGCGCGAAGCGCCGAAACGAACTTGAACGATTTATACGTTGTTGACAACATCTTCCTGCTCTTCGATTCCTAAAGCTACGTAATCTTTCATGCTTGTTACACGTTTGGTAATGAACATGTTGCTGGTTTGCCTAAAGCACACTCACATAAACATGACGGAGCGTCATTGCCGTCTTTAACGTTTGTTTGCCCATTGCCTCTACAGTGGCAATAACAATCGTAAGGAGTGTAGTTGCAACCCGCTTCAACTGGGCAAGTATTTGTAGCTGCAAAGGTTTGTTCGCATTCATTTGAGGGAGCGACGCATTGATAATTAAGTGACGGGGACTCTTCCTGAACTAATATACAAGCTTGTGAAGCAATGCAATTAGCTCGGCTTAGGTTCGAACAATCTTCGTTTGCAATTGTATTTGCGGCAATGAAGGTGAATAGAACCAGTAATTGTAATTTCATTTTACGTATAACGTCTGAGTTAAGCGGCGTAAAAATGCGTAGCATTTTTATGTCCGGTGGAGGCCCGCAGGGCCGGAACGAACTTGAACGATTTGTTATACATACTCACACCACCTGGCCAAACTACCCGAATACCCCTTCTCAGCAATGGCTTTAATCTTTTCGACTGACTCACCCCCACCAGCTGCCAAAACCTCCCACGAAGAGTCGCAATAGAAAAGGTAATAGTCATCCTCTCCTTCATTTTGGCAAATTGCCAGACATGGAACATTTTCGACAACTTCAAAATTCATTGATGTGCTGACTTTACCGGTGTATATGACGGAAGAACCAAGAACCGCAAATTCCAGAACATTTGCACTGTCTAGCACTGGTGGTGGTTTGGAAATCATCAGCTGCGTGTATAACGTCCGAATTAACCGGCACCGGCATCGCCGGTGTCCGTGTTTAATGATTTGTTATATGACGACGCCAATGGTTGCCTCCATTCATTTCTATGACGGAACCATGCAATAGCAAGCCCAGCACCAACTGACCACCATAACGGAAGCCACAATATCGCAATAATCAATCCTACGACGAACTCACCTTCTACTATGGGCAATTGACGGCCAAGAACCCAGACATAGAGATACCAGATTCCTGCGGCAACGGGAGTGGAAGCAATGTAAGTTGCAACAATCCATATGGAATAAATTCCAAATGCAGTCCAAAACTTGGCCGATGTTTGAAGAAAGGCGGGTATTCGTTTTGCAAGAACTAATGTAATTAACCCACCTCCCAGAGTGACTAGCAAACCGACCAGTACCAGGGGTGGATCGATATAGTAAACTGCTTCATAGAACAAACCAGTCAGCCAGAACATTGTGGCTGATAACGAGAGAAAAAATAATATGCGAGTAGGATTGTACATATAGTCATATAACGTTTGAATTGAGCGGCGGCGAAGCCGTCCGGCCCCGTAGGGGCGTACTCGAATGATTTGTTATGTGTCTTCCCACTCCTCTTCCTCCTCTACGGGGCGTGGAAGCCGCCCTTCAAGCCATTTCTGGCAAGTGTCTGGGTGAAACTCTGGATCATGGCACTCAATAACCCAAGACAAATACTCCTCTGGACCACCATTCATGTAAGGTGGCGGCGATACTGGGTGAAATGATGTGGGTAGCCGGTCTTCTAAAGACATGTAGTTCAATACGTGTCCTAGCTCCTGAACTGTATGCCATGCATATTGATGATTGATGTCAATTTCAAACTTTACCCACCAACGCCCATCGTCTTCTGAGCCACGACCAATATCTCCGCTTATTGCCGGAATCCTCGAAAGGTAGTCCGTTAATGATGTGAAAACTATTTCGACCATGCTGTACACATAACGTCTTAGTTAAGCGGCGCCGTTAGGCATCCGGTGGAGGGCCGCAGGCCCGGAACGAACTTGAACGTGTTGTTATACGTTTGCTTCATCTGGAAAATCACTTTTGCTTCGAACCCACTCAGCGCCAACTGCCGTCCTCTGAGCTGACCACCCAGGCTCTAAATTTGCCACTTCTACAACAGTTGGATCAATAGTAACTATCTCTTTCATCCCAACCACCATGACATCTTCCATCGTTACTTCCAACCCAGACTGAAACCCCCAGCTGTGATCGTCTTCGTAGTGCGTTATAAGCAGGATAGGCAGTGAGTTTTTGAAAATGTGTGTGGATGAGATCGCCGCAGTGTCTGGCGTCTGATCGAATGCCCATTTGTCATCACTCATGCTGAATTTACCTTCATTACGTATAACGTCTTAGTTAAGCGGCGTAAAAATGCGCAGCATTTTTATGTCCGGTGGAGGGCCGCAGGCCCGGAACAAACTTGAACGTCTTGTTAGCCATTGAATTACATAACATGTATTTCTTCCAATATTATGACAAGATTTTTACCTTGCTTTTCAATCCTAAAACTAGCAGTTAAATCTGACCACTCACCATTAAGGGGTAATTCGTAATAAACATAACCAAATGTGTTCCCATCATAGGGGCCCCGATCTACTTCTTGTCTCGGAGCTTCTCCCTTTGCTTCTTTGATGGGAGTAACCTTATATATTTCTCCACTAGGATGTGGCTCAGGTAATCCGTAGCCACTAATAACGCTTTTAATTAAATCAGGCGTCCATTCATAGTAAGGATCATGGCTAGTTTGATTGTAGGCAGATTCATAGTCATCCTCTGCCAGTGCACCGGGTAGGTGCAGCTCTGT